>ERZ808278.38-NODE-38-length-127022-cov-18.660975_pt1 | contig 127022 bp, 112 predicted proteins | sample MGYA00521239_ERZ808278 | MGnify/ENA primary metagenome ERZ808278 (study PRJEB31516, sample SAMN03275600) | gut metagenome | biome: mammalia-associated habitat; material: feces | host: Papio cynocephalus | place: Kenya | collected 2012-07-17 ...
TTTAGTACACTTGTCATTCCCGCACTTGATGCTGCGACGTTTACCAAGCAAACTCGATCAGTAATCTACATAGATTATCGGGTCAAGCCCGATAATGACAGTGCATTCGCTGTCATTGCCCGGCACGACCGGGCAATCCCCCCCTACTCATACTTCCATCCGCTTGCCGGGGCTATGCCCGATAATGACACAACACATTACACTCCTATGTCATTTCTGCAGTCCGTCCGCTGTCATTCCCGTGCACCGACACGGGAATCTCTGCATAGAGATTATCGGGTCAAGCCCGATAATGACAGTGCACTTTGTCATTGCCAGGCGCGACCGGGCAATCCCCCCCCTACTCATACTTCCATCCGCTTGCCTTTAGCTGGGTGGAAATCATCTTGCTGTAGATTCCGTCTTTTTCGCTCCGACTTAATTTTTTTTATCTTCCAGATAGCGGACGTCTTCTTCTTTTATATTTTTGTAACGGCAGACGGCGCAGCATTTTTGGTTCAAGTCGTCTTCAAAAATATTTTCAACCGTAAAAACCGCGTAGACAGTCCTCTCTTTTATCGGCCCCTTGGAAATCGGAAAGCCAAGGACAATAGAATATTCCTCATCTTTGTTTACGATGATATTTTCTTTTTTGGCGGCAAGCACAAGCCTTTCGCTGTCTATGTAAATTATCTGAGGGGGATTTTTCCGGCCTTCGATTGGCTGGTTCTGGCTAAAATTCTTATCTGAAAGAAAACGCACGACAGAAATCAAAAAAAGTCCGTTTCCGATGGATTTTCCGTCAGAGCGCAAAAGCATGACAAATTTTTCAAGGTATTTTTTTGCTTCCTGCTGGTTTGGCTCTTCAACATCGCTCCACTTTGGATTTACAAAAAGCGGATATTCCGGCGAAAAACCGCAATTTACGCTCGAAGAAATGTTTTTTTCTGAAGAGGAATTTGAATTGAAGCACAAAACCGCCGAAAAATTTTCAGTTTTTTTTGCCTCTTTCTCCTGAATTTTGCTTATGACAGAAGGAATCACAAGCGCAAGTCCGGATTTTACGGCTTTGACTGTCGTTATAAAATAGAGTCCGAGCCTGTTAAAATAAAATTGAACCCGGACTTTTTTTCCGTCAAAAACCTTCACGCTTTCCGGCGGATTTTTTAAGAGAATTATTCCCTGATCAAGGACTGTTATCTGCTCTCCCGGAAGGGCAACAGGAAAAACGCCCGAAGCCACAGTTCGTATTCTGTGCCCGTTTTCGGATTTTTCGTTCTCAGCCGCTTTTTCCTGATCAATTTCAATTTCTTCTGTCAAAGTTACAGGAACATTTGCGTCCATTAAATACTGAAGGACAAGCTGGCGTTCAATTCCCGTCAACTGCGAAGAATTTTTTTGTGCGCCTGGTTGATTCTTTTCTTCCTGATTTTGCACCTAACTCTCCTATAAAAAGTCAAGATTAAAAAAGTTTGCAACGCAAACTTTTAAAGATAAAACCAGACGCCATTTTCGGCTGTTTTTATCTTGCATTCTTTTTGATTTTTTTCTGCATTTTTAAAATCTGCAGCTGGTTGATTTTCCAGTTTCCATTAGGATTCTTGAAAAAATAAAGAGCTACATCGGCAAAACCTTTTTTTTGCACAAAGCGGACAGGAACTTCGCAGAGAGAATTCATTTCAAAAGGCTCGCCTAGAATATACTCATCAAAAAGAATAATTTCCTGAACCGTTTGTTTTTCGGCGTCAGAAGACTTTTCACCAGTTTTTTCTTGATTTTGAAGCTCTTCGGATTTTTTTTCATCATTTTCCGGATAAGGAAAATCAAAAGTTTTTTCCCAGCGATTTTTTAATTCAATAGAAAAAAGCGCAAGCTCATAAATATCGGACGGATCAAAAAGATTTGAAGCAAATTTGCTTTTGCACAGCGAAGAGGCAAATTCCTCGGCCATTTTTTTGATTTCCGAATTAAAATTAGAAGTGTTTAGCGAGCCAAAATCTTCGACATAAGGAAAAACCGGCTCCAAACTTTTTGAATAAGCCGAATTTAAGAAAACCTGAGGAGTAAGTTTTATTTTTTTCTCTATAGTGTTTACAACGGAAATATCCTGAGAAAGCCTGTCTTTTTCAAGCTCAAAAGTCCAGTCGGTTCCGGTGATTTTTTTTTCGGCAACCGACTTTAACGAAGATGAATCCTGATCCGTATCGCCAAAATCGCTGTTTTTACAGGAAACAAGAACGAGACAGAAAACAGCAAAATAAAAAATAAACTTTTTTAGCATCGATAGCGTATTTTATCATAACAAAATATAAAATTAAAGGCTGAACTTTATCCGCTTTTATCAGGAAATTGGTTTTGCCAGAAAATTTGCACTCAATCTTTTTTTGTTTTATAATTCAGAAAATATTTTTTTACTAAAAACGGAGCAATTTGCGATGAATATTCATAACCTAATGGAAGAAGTTGTAGGCCACCGGATAAATAAACTTTACAATCAGATAAAAGAGGTTAACGCCTGCTGGCTTACCTGCGACTGCGAAAATTGCCGGGCTGATGCCATAAGCTATGTTTTAAACCGTGTCGCTCCAAGATACGTTGTAAGCGGCCGCGGAGTTATTCATGCGCGCGATGTTCTGCAAGATGCCCAGATAAAAGCCGATATTGACGCTATCGGAATCGAAGGAATCAGAATAATAAGCTCGACAAAAAGACCGTTCCACTCTTCCGCAAGAACAGAATGTATTGTAGAAGCCTGCGAAAAACCGGTTTTTAACTTTCCAATAATTCAGGGCTCAATTCTCGAAGGAAACACTTTTGAGCCGCTCGCAAATGCAACCGTAACGCTCAAGATGGACGGAAAAGAAGTTGATATGGCGGACATTACCTGGGCAAATCCGCTGAACACATACAGCAGCACAAAAGGCTCTTATAGCTTTTGGCCAAAAGCAATCGAAGCAAAAAAAGCAGACGAAACTAAAAAATTTAATTTTTCAATTGAAGTAAAACGTCCTGGCTATGATCAAGTAAATTACGCATTTGATACAGTTCTTATTTCAGAAAATAAAATCCGAAGAGAACTTGATACCACTGTTTCTTTAAAAATAATGGATCTAGTAATGTTTAGAGAAGAAATAAAAAACACAATGAACAGAATGATAAAAGGCTAAATAAATTGATTTTTTTAACTTTTTAAGAAAAAAGGTATTGAACTTTTTTTTTAGATTTGTTATATTAACAAAGTCGTTTGACGAAATGGGCATTTAGCTCAGTTGGTAGAGCCCCTGGTTTACACCCAGGTTGTCGGGAGTTCGAGTCTCTCAGTGCCCACTCTTTTTATCAAATGACAGTGGTTTCATCCGGGCATTTAGCTCAGTTGGTAGAGCCCCTGGTTTACACCCAGGTTGTCGGGAGTTCGAGTCTCTCAGTGCCCATTCTTTTTTATAGTTACGGGATGTAGCGCAGCTGGTAGCGCGCTTGGTTTGGGACCAAGATGTCGCAGGTTCGAATCCTGTCATCCCGATTAAGTCTTGCTAAATACAGTAAGGCTTTTTTTATTTTAAACGAAAATACAGAAAAAAGACCGTACAGGATTCGAAGCGTAATGAGCGCGCCAACAGGCGAAAAGGTGGCAAGGACACCGCCGTCAGCGAATGCATCCGCCTGCATAAAAAAAAGGCTGTCCTAAAAGCTATAAAACTTCATCAAGGACAGCCCTATGATTTTTAATTATTTATTGCTAGCGTTTAAGAGAAAGAACTGTTTCGAGCAAGGTATCAGCAGTCTGAATAGTTTTTGCATTTGACTGGAAGCCACGCTGTGTAACAATCATATCGGTAAACTGTTCTGAAAGGTCTACGTTTGACATTTCGAGCGCCCCAGCAAGAAGACTGCCTTTTCCGGCAATTCCCGAAATACCGATGTTAGCAAGACCTGAGTTATTACTTTCTACATAAGTATTTTCACCAGCTTTTTCAAGTCCATTCTGATTTGAAAAAGTTGCCAATGCAAGCTGTCCTATTGTGCGGCTAGAACCGTTTGAATAAACTCCTGTAATAATTCCTGACGAATCGATTTTGAAGTTTTCAAGATAACCCATCGTGTAGCCGTCCTGAAAGAAAGCCTTTGTTGATGAAGGAGAAGCGCTCTGCGTAATGGTATTTTTCTGGCTGCCAATTGTTCCGAGATTAATATCCATTGTCTGACGGTATGGAGTTCCATCTTCGTTTGGATTTGCTCCAGGTACAGTGTAACTTGCCTGAAGGATTACTTCGCCCGTAGGATTTGTAAGATTTCCAGCTTCGTCTGTTACTGACTGGAGAGTTCCAGTATTATCGAAATTTACAAGAAAAGTATTGCCAACTCCGTCTGTTGTTCCAAGTCCAACGCGAGTCTGAGTAAAGTCGGCATTATTTGCATCAACATTCACTTCTGCACGCCATTGATTTGGCACTCCAGGAACGCGGGTAAGATTAATTGTAAGAAGGTGTGTATTTCCGAAACTGTCATAAACTTTTTCTTCGATTGACCAAGTTCCCTTTGCAATGTCAGCCGCATTAGCTCCTTCCTGAATTTCTGGCGTATTTTTGTTAAGGTTGCAAGCATATTTTACAGAAGCGGTTGCCTTTGCAGGATCTTTTGAGCCTACAGGAATTACAAGGTCTTCCGGTGTGGCAGATGTCTGGAGAACCATTTCGCCGTTAATCTCGCGGGCCATATATCCCTGTACTTTAAAACCGTTTGCCGGATTTACGAGAGTTCCATCGCTGTCGAGAGAAAAAGCTCCGGCACGAGTGTAGTATGATTTTTCACCGTTTTTTTCGAGGAAGAAGCCGTTTCCCTGAATGGCAAGGTCTGTTGCAATTCCTGTTGACTGAAGATTTCCCTGTGTAAATACAGTGTCGATTGAAGCAACTGTCATTCCAAGACCGACCTCCTTAGGATTTACACCGCCCTTTTCTTCTGTCGGTTTTGCAGCTCCGGCCATCTGCTGGCTTATCATGTCCTGAAAATTAACACGGCCGCGTTTAAAACCTGTTGTGTTTACGTTGGAAACGTTGTTACCGATTACATCCATTCTCGTCTGGTGGTTCTGAAGGCCAGAAACGCCCGAATAAAGTGATCTCATCATATATCTACCCTCGTTCAATGTACCGTCAAAGGTTGGTACAGTTATTTAATTTTTTTATTGTGCAACCGTAAAAACTGGCATTAAATGCCGTAAATTGCTTTTATCTTATCCATGCTATAATACATGCCGTTTACAAGAACCTGCGGCTGACTTCCTCTTGTTGCCGCCTCAACCTGACCTTTTACCGCAACATCGCCCGCTTCAACCTCAACTGTTTTTCCGAGCATTGACTGGGCTTCGCTGGAATTGATAAGTCCTGCCATTTTTTCAAAGCCCTGGCTCATATTCGTCATCTGTTCCAAAGAACTAAATTGCGCCATCTGAGCAATAAAGTCTGTATTTTCAAGAGGATTTGTCGGATCCTGATTTGAAAGCTGAGCAATCAGAATCTTCAAAAAATCATCTTTTCCTAATTCGTTACTGGTTTTACGACCGTTTACAGTCAAAGTTTTGTTAAATGAATCAACTGCATTTTGAATCTGAAACTTTTCTGTCGCATTCATTGTTGTTGTAAAACTCATTTTTTTCTCCCAGCTTTCTGCAAGCATTTATAAAATTTTTCGGCAAAATTTTTCTTCAGTTTAGTTTTTTGTAAAAATCAGCAGCAATTATGCAACAATATTCACAGCATAACTGTTATTCTCAACGTAGCGGGCAACTTTCTCATCAGCAAGTGCCCCTCCGTCCGCTGTATATTCTGAATAAACCCGGTTTGCAAAAAACTGCGACTGTCCGTTTTGTGAATTTTGTTCGTGATTTTGCGCAAACTGACCGCCCTGGTTTGCAAAATTCAAGTTGAATTCTCCGGTTTCGAAGCCACTGCCGGCAAAAGCATTTTTAAGAGCGGCAATACTGTCTTTTACAGCATTATAAGCTTCCTGCGAGTGAACAGTTATCGAAGCCGAAACTGTTTTGTCCGAAAGATTTAAGGCGATTTTTACATTTCCGAGTTTTTCCGGATGCATTACAAGATTTATGCTTCCGGTATTATTGTCGCGCAAAACGATATTTCCTGCCTTTACAAAATCCGGCGCATTTGCCTGAATTGCATTTGAAAGCATATTTTGAAAAGTTGACCCGTTTGCAGCGGCGCTCTGAGTGTCAGAAGCAGTTATGTTCTGATTTACAGAATTCGAAAAATCCATTGTAATCTGAACGGTATTTTCGTTCTGCTTTTTATAAGCAAGATTAAAATCCTTGCGTTCTTTTGTTTTTTCAACCTGAATTTCAGCGGATTTTGAATCGATTTTTTCTGTCCGCAAATCAGTCACCTGAATTTTTGCAGATTTTTTTGTCTGTTTTAAGTTTTCTTTGTTTTCATCAGAAAGTTGTGAATTATTTTTAGAAAATTTCAATTCTTCGTTCAAAACAACCGTTTCACCCTGAATTTCTGAAAGATTTTCCGCGTTTTTAAGAAACATTTCAGGATCTTTTAAGGCAAGATTCTGCGCTTTTTCCAAAAGTTCCTCGTCGCTTGCTTGTCCCGGAATAAATTCAATGGCACTGTCGATAAGTTCCGCAAAATCCTCGGAAGACATTTCTTCAATTTCGTCTGTTTCTGAAATATTTTTTACAACAGGAGTTTTCAGCCATTTGAATTGCTTCTGAGAAATTTGATTTTTTTCAGTTTTTTCAAATTCAAGAGAATCTTTGAGCGAAAGATTTTTTAGCTCGTCAGTTAAATCTATTTTTTCGGCAGGAATTTCTTCTGGTTGAGAATTTTTTAGCAAAGCCAGAACTGCATTTTCTGCATTTTTGTTTTCTGACGAAGATTTTTCAGATTTTTCGAGTTTTTCGTCTTTTTCAGAATCAGAATCCGCCCTCAAACCTAAGCTTTTTTCTTTTGAAGTTTCTTTGATTTTGCTCTGCTGAGAATGAACCATTTCTAAAAACGATTCGCCTTCTCCAGAAAATTTTTGGGCAGAGATTTGCTTTGTCTGAATTTGAGGCACAAAAGAATCAAGTTGAATGCCCTGCATAATCAGAACCTCCGGTCGTAAATCAAACACCTAAAAAAGTTCCGATTTTTGCCTTTTTAGATAAAAAGGCAGGCTCAGTCGAGTTTTTCCGGCTTGCTCGCCATTTTTCGCTGAATTATAGCAGCTCTTTCCGAAGGCATATTCATAAGCCATACAGAAGTCATAGAGACAGTGTTTGAAGCTAACGCCTGGGCATCTGTTTTTCGGAAAATGTCGATTATATCCTGATCGTCCATTCCGAGAAGCTGCTCAACTGCCGTTTTTGGCGGCATATTCTGCAAATAGGTCGAAATTTGTTCGATGTTTGTATTTCTATCATCGTACTTTTTGACCTCATTGTTGAATGTTTTTTCTCTTTCTTCTTGAGATTTTTGCCTGTCTTCCAGTTCGCGCGCAATCGCCTCGTTTGCGGTTTCTGAGCGTGCAATGTCCGATTCTCTTTTGTCGAGTTCCTGACTGCGAATTTCGAGGGCTTCAAGCCTTTTTGCAAGCCTGTCGTCTTCTAAATTTGCCTGCAACGGCTTTGATGAAGTCGCAGAAACAGAAGTCTGAGGCTGAAGTCCAAAAAGTTTATAAACCGGAGCAAAAATAGACTTTGCCTTGATTATTCCAAGATAATCAAACCACAAAAGTCCGCCAAGAATAATTGCCAAAATTAAAAAAAGCAATGCTATTGACTTTCCGACTCCACGACTTCTTGCCATTTTCCCCGCCCAAAATCACTTATTTTTGATTTTTTAATTCTTTTTAAAATATAAAAATGCCGCTGCCCAATAAAATAAATTCAATTCGCATATTTTTTGGCAGACAATCCAATGCTTTAAGTTTAACTTATTTTTTATTACCACGCAATATTTGAAAAAACCGCATAAAAACCGGCTTTCCATTTTGAATTTTTATCTGTTCTCAACAAATAATTTATGTAAGCGCCGAGAGTAAAATTACTTGAAGATGAAGCAAAATAACTCGTATTTGGAGCAAAAGTAATTTCTCCGGAAAAACCCAGACTGTCCGAAAAATCTTCGTATTTTAGTTTCTCTGCAATCTTAAAGGTGCGTTTTACAGCAAAAAACTCTTCCGGTTCATATTTTACATTTGCGGAATATGACATTTTTAAGGCAAAATGCTGGACATAAACCGAAACTGCCGGAATTCCTTTTTGAATTTCATGCGAAAAAAGCTCAATGCAAGCATCCCCGGAAGCAAAATATTTTTTAGAAGGAAAAATTGCGGCTTTCAGCTTAACAGGAAGAAAAAACGGAACAAAAATTTGAGTTTCCGTCCCGCAATTCAAATATTTTTCATTTTCATCATAAATTTTTCCAAAACAATCAAAATCGTACGAAATTGCAGTTTTCTCAAAATCGACAAAGGGCTTAAAATAAAATCCAGTTTTTTGAGAATGTTTAGGACCAAAACTTCGGACAGTCGAAAAATTCAGGAATATTTTTCCGTCAACTGAATTTCCAGTGCGCCGATATTCATCAGTTTCTGTTTTTCCGTCAACCAGAATTTTTCCTTCAGAAGATGTTTTTTCAGTTCCAGAAACCCAGGTAAAACTAAGTCCAGACGAAAAAATTGAATAAAATCCCTGCCAAAAAACCTTTGTGACAGCCGAATTTAAATATGAATTCTTAAATCCAGAAGAATCAAAACAAACATCTCCGCAGAAAGCATAATTAAAACAGTCATTTCCCCCTGAAATTGAACCTTCCAGGGCAAAATGCTGCAAAAGCAAATCAAAACCTGCCGACAAAACCGTAATTTTATCTGTCCACGGAGTCGAAGTTATAAAAGTTGCGCCCCAAATAAAGTCATCGTCAATTTCAAAATCGTGATTATAAGTTTTTGCTGTTCCAACAGGAAGAAAAGCGCCGTTAAAAAAATATTTTGCCGGACTGTATTTTGTTTTCTCAAACTTTTCTTCTGTCAAAAAATTTTCACGGCTTTCCGGTTCAAAAGCTTCTGTTTTTTCAGAAAAATCCGACTTTTCAAAAAAAATGTTTTGCTCAGGAAGTATTTTACTCTCAACCGGAACAAATTCCTGCCAGTCATTTTTGTCAATTTTTACAAAGTGCAGCGGATTTGAATCGTATTCTTCGTTTATGACTAAAAAACCGTCTTTGCAAGGCACAGCCTCGATAAAAAACACAGCGCTGTCTTTTGAAAGCAACTCAATTCTTGCATTCAATGTATTTTTATCAATAAAAATTTTTCCAAGCCGTGCAAGGCTCTGGCTTTCCATTTTTGCCCAGACAAAGACAAAACTTAGAACGCAGTTTTCTTCCTTTTCAAAATGAACGTTGTGAATAATTCTATCGCCGAACGTCCATTCAGCCTTTCTTCCTTTTTGATCCTCGTACAAAAGGCTCCAGGAAAGACCGTTTTTTACAGGAATCAGACCGTGCGTTTTTTCAAAATTTTCGCGGCTGTGCTCAATTTTCTGTTTTTTTTTGGACTTTAAATCATATTCAAAATCTTCTACTTTTATGTTTGAACTGCCGGCAAGCCTGTTTACAAAAATTTTCGTTCCGTCATCTGAAAAACGCAATTTTTGAACATTTTTTGCAGTAAAAAGTTTTTTTGAATCAAGATAAACCGTGTTTGAAAAAAAATCGAACCAGACAGTTTTCCACTCGCCGGTTTGTCCGTCAAAAAAAGAATCCAGCGTTTTTACAAGAGATTTTTTTCCGCCTTTAAAAAAAACTGAATTTTCCGCAGAAATAAATTCATTGTAATCGTCAAAGTCGATTTTTGGAACCCAAAGGTTTTCGTAAAAATCGTTCCAGGCTTCGTCAAGTTTTAATCCAAAAGTTTTATAAAAAATGCCGGCGCAAAAAGAAAAATCGGTTTTGCTTCCAGCGTTTTTCCAAAACTGCGCATATTTTTCTTTTCCGTATTTTTGAATCAAATATCTGGCAAAATGAGAGCCAAAAATATACGCATCGTTTCCGTACGGAAAAATATCCCTTGCTCCGCTAACATCGCGCCACGAAGGGAATTTTTTTTTGCCCGAGAGAGATTTTAGTTTTGCCGCAGCAATTTTTTGAGTAAAGAACGGATCGTTCAGCCTTCCGCCTTTTTTCTGGCTTTCAAAAGCAACTGCCGCTCCTTCAAACCAAAAAGAAGTAAGTGAAATTCCTGCCGGAGTAAAAAAATCCGCAAAAACCGACATCCCCCGCCAAAACGGAGATTTGGAATTGAGCGAAACTGCATGAACCAATTCATGATAAAACATTGCCTCTACGCTTTTTTCGTTCATATCAAGCTCGTAATCCATTTCTGTGTCATAAAGAACAATCTGATTGTACGGCGCCATCGAAAAATAGGCATTTACCGCCTCAACCTGGTCAGTTATCGAAACAGGAAATCTCTGGTAAGGCTCGTAACCAAAGTCTGAAGCGATTTCCTCATAATACGAATCGCAGACAGCGGCAATTTTTTGAGCAGTTTGCATACAACTGTCAGGAAAAATAATATCAAAATACCGCGTCTGTATTTCATTCAAACCGCCCTTTGTTCCGCTCATGCATCCGCCACGGGCAAAGACAGAAAAACAAGAAACAAAAACACAAACTAAAGCAAAAAAAAGTCTTTTCATTTTTCGATTTTGCAGACAAGCCTTAAATCAAAGCGGCAACCGCAGTTCCTAAAGTAATATCATTCTCAACACAAACTGTTTTATAAGAAATTCCGCATTTTTTGTATGCATAATCAAAAAGATATTTTTCTGTCCGCTCCTTAAGTCTATGAGTTTTGTAAAAAGTTGTTCCGTTGCAGACGATACATACTTTTTTTGCAGGAGAATTTCCTTCAATTTTACCTTTTTCTGTCGCAATAAGGTTTGCAGCCAAAATCGAAGCCGCATAATGCGCGCATCTGTCTACAGCGGAATCCAAAAGCTTAAAGGCAATTTTTCTGTCTTTTTCTGTAAAACAGCATTTTTCAACAGGATTTTCGTTTTTGTCCTGCAATTTTTCATCAAAGCCGTTCAAAAAATTATCCGCGTCAATTGTAGAAAGCAAAGCCAGTTTTTTTAAATTTTCAGCCGCTTTTTTAGAAAAAAGATTTTCATTCGCCGCAAATTTCAAAAAAGAAAGGCAGGTGTTTCCCAAATATGCGCCGCTGCAACATTTTTCCAAAGGAAACTGAACAGGAATCGCAGTTCTTTTGTCTGCATCAATGTCAAAATCGCTGAGCTTAAAACTGTTGCATTTTCCGCTTTCGCAGACAATAATCTGACTCTGCCCTTTTTCGTCCCAGATATTTCCTTCAGGAGCAACAAAGGCCGCGTTCATTCCGGTCCCAAGAATAAAGCCGATGTAAGAACCAGCATTCTTCTCCTTTACCTTTCCGGCAAGAAGAGCGCCGACAGTGTCGTTTATTACAGAAATTTTGCTGACTTTCCAGCCGCGTTTTTCAAGTTCATCTTTAAGGCATTTTCCGACAGGACAGCCAAGAACGCTCCTCGCCTTAAACTCTTTGCTAAAGGCATTTGGAATTGCGTCGTGCTCCGGAGTCATATCAAGCGAATATGAAAAACAAAAACCGATTTTCTCAGCCTTGCCTTTCAAATATTCAATTCTGTCAGCAATCGCGCTAAAAAATTCATCCTTAGAATATTCTTTTTCGGTCGCTGGCATAAAACTTTTCTTGAAGTCCGAAATTTCCGCATTTCCAGAACCGTCAAAACTGACAAGACAACTTCTAAAATTTGTTCCGCCGGCATCAATCACAATAACCTTCTCATTTTCGGGATTTTTCGAAGGCGGAAGCATCCATGTCCGGCTCATATCCATTCCGCGGTTTTCGGATTTTGGACGCCTCATATCTGTCAAAATCTCATCAACAATCATCTTCGACACAAAATTATGTCTTTTAAAAAAAAGTTTTAATTTAAAATCAGTAAGCATAAGCCAATTATAAACCCAAAATAATTTTTTACAAAACGGATTTAAAATACCCCTTATTTATTTCAAGGCAAAAATCAAAAAAATAAGGAGCGCATGCCACCATCTTATCCGGCTAACCGCCCTTTCGCTTACGCTCCATTGCTCCGCAACTTTGGGGCTAATATCCGGGCTAAGATTTTCTGTCAATAAAATTCAACTTTCCGTCTGATAAAAAACTTTAGGCAATACCCAAAAATCAAAAAAAATACTAAACTTCATATTCCTATGGCTACAGATTTATCAGACCTCAAAAACGAATTAAACCCGGAACAATACGAAGCCGTAATGACTATAAACGGCCCAATTTTGATTATTGCCGGAGCAGGTTCAGGAAAAACCCGCGTAATCACCTTTAGAATCGCCCATATGCTCGATTCCGGAGTTCCTCAAAGCCAGATTCTTGCGCTCACCTTTACAAACAAGGCCGCAAAAGAAATGGTTGAACGTATCAAGGAACTTACCGGAAAAAAGCTTCCCCTTCTTACGATTTCGACATTTCACGCATTCGGAGTAAAAGTTTTAAGGCAGGACATTTCAAAACTCGGCTGGCGCGAAAATTTTTCAATTTATGACGAAACAGACCGCAATGCGCTCATAAAAGAAACTGGCCGGGAACTGCGCTATTCGCCCGAAGCTCTCGACATTTACAAAATCGGAATTTTAATTTCGGACATAAAAACCGGGCGCAAACAGTGGAACGCGGAAAACGAAATGTACCGCGAACTATACGAGGGCTACCAGGAAGGTCTAAAGCTCTACAATGCCGTTGATTTTGACGACTTGATTGTTCTTCCAATCCGCCTTTTTAAGGAATTTCCAGAAATTCTTGCAAGCTACAAACAGCGCTACAAATACATAATGGTAGACGAATTCCAGGACACGAGTCACCAGCAGTACGAAATGATGCATCTTCTTGCAGACCGGAACGTTGCGGTCGTTGGAGATGACGATCAGAGCATTTATTCATGGCGAGGAGCAGACTACCAAAACATAGTCAATTTTGAAAAAGACTTTCCTGCTGTAAAAGAAATCCGCCTCGAGCAAAATTACCGCTCGACAGGAACAATTCTTGCGGCGGCAAACGGAGTAATCAAGCACAACACAAACCGAAAGGACAAGCAGCTCTGGTCTGGAAAAGGAGAAGGCAAGCCGATTGAAGTTTATAGTCCGGACAACGAAACAGCCGAAGCAGACTTTGTTGTAGAAACAATTCAGGCGATTTCTGCCGAAGAAAAGCGCAAATATGACGATTTTTGCGTCTTATTGAGGGCAAACACTCAGTCGCGCGCAATTGAAGAAGCCTTTTTGCAGGAAAACATTCCTTATACGATGAGCGGCGGAACTTCATTCTTTCAACGAAAAGAAATAAAAGACATAATCTCGTATCTCCGCGTAATTTCCAACCACGACGACGATGTGAATCTTTTAAGGATTATAAATGCGCCAAGACGGGGAATCGGACGGGCGACAATTGAAAAATTAAATCAAATTGCAAAAAATTTGAGCTGCTCGCTTTACGAAGCCATAAAATCTCTTCTTGAAGTTCCGGAAGACGAAGCAGACCTTTTTATGCAAACCTCTCCGTCAAAATACGGAATAGACGATGGACTTGATTTTTCTGAGGGAACTAAAGATTCTCTCAAGGACTTTATAGATATTATAGATTCAAACAAAAGCATGCTAGGCGGACACGGACTTTCAAAAAAAGTGCGCAAAATGGTCGAAGACATCCACTATTTTGACTATCTTATTTCAGAAAATCCAAAATCAGAAAAAGCAGCCAGATTCAAGTTTCTAAATATCGAGTCCTTAATCAATTCAATCGAAATGTGGGAAAACAACCCGGAAACTCAAGATCCGACTCTTTACAATTATTTAAACAGAATCACGCTTTTGTCGCGCGACGACATGGACGACGAAGAGGATCACGGAAAAGTCAACCTTATGACGATTCACGCTTCAAAAGGACTTGAATTTCCGGTCGTTTTTATAATCGGCTGCGAAGAAGGACTTATTCCCCACGGACGCGCAGTTGACGAAGGCGGAAATGCGGCCGTCGAAGAAGAAAGAAGGCTTTTTTATGTTGCAATTACGCGTGCGAGAGACAAACTTTACATTTCATCATGCTTAAAGCGAAGGCACATGCAGTCTGTCGTTGAATGTACACCTAGCCGTTTTCTTGAAGAAATTCCTTCAAGCCTTGTAAAATACTATGAACCTCCAGCGCCAGTTGATGATAAAACCGCCGATGAGTTTTTCGCGCAGATGAAAAAAAGATTCTCTGCACCGATTGTACCAGGCTTTAACAATCTGCAACGTTAAAAAACGGTAAAATATCGTAATTTTACAAAATAAAGACAGGAAAAATTGTTAAAGGAAGATTAGAATATAAATATCTCAATTAAGGAGGAGATATAAAAATGAAATTAGTTACAAAAGTAACAACAGCTATCGCAGCACTTGCAGCAGTTGCAATGCTCGCATCTTGTGGATCTACATCAGGAGCTTCTTCAGAGGCTTCAGCTCCAGCAGCTGCACCAGCAGCTTCAGGAAACGCTTCTGTATGGGAATGGAAATCTATTCCACTTTCAGATATTGGTACAAACGATACAGTAATCGATGATCGTTTCATTCTTGACCCAGTTTCTAATCCATTGGACGCAGAATTTGCCGCAGTTGCAGGAAAAGCAAAATTCAAGACTGAAGACCTTGGAACAGCTATCTACCTTCAGAACAAAGCAGCTTCTAATAAAGACAATATCAAAGATGTTTTCCAGGCTGCATTCGAAGTAGTTGTAAAAGCTCCTGCAAAAGTTACATTGACAATCTCTGGAAACGGCGATGCTACTCCAGCCCGTGTATTTGGCGTATTTGATCCAAGCGGTGCTATGATTGCTTCTGTAGACAATCTCGGTCAGGATGCAAAATCAGAACTCGTATTCGATGCAGCAGCAGCTGGTGCTTACACAATCAAAGCTTCTGGTACACGTATCTACGGTGTAAAAGTTGAATCTAAATAAGTTTAATATGTAAACTTACCGAAAGACCGGGTTTATTAAAACCTGGTCTTTTTTTTTAATAAAATTAGATGATGTTGAAAAAAATATTTACATCAACCTTATTTTTTAAATTTTTTGGAGAAAAAAAATGGAATTGATTTATGGAATCAAGGACAGACCAAGCTTAGGAAAAGTAATCCTTTTTGCGCTTCAGCAGCTGCTTGCAATAATGGCGGCGACAATCGCAGTTCCTGCAATCGTTGGAAACGGACTTAGCGCCTCTGCGGCCCTTTTCGGCGCCGGAGTCGGAACGTTTGTTTACCTTCTGTTCACAAAAAGCTCAAGTCCTGTATTTTTGGGAAGTTCATTCGCTTTTATCGGCTCAATGTTCAGCGCTTTTGGCGGAGCTGCTTCTGTTACAGTCGGTTATTGGGGACTTATTATCGGTGCTGTAATGGCAGGTCTGGTTTATGTAATTATCGCAATAATCGTAAAATGCTGCGGTGTAAAATGGATTGACCGGCTTATGCCACCGGTAATCATCGGTCCAACAGTTTCCATAATCGGTCTAAGCCTTTCTGCGAATGCTGTCAGCGACCTTATGAAAACTTCGGTCGAAGGCGGAAGCACATACGTTGCGCTAATCTGCGGACTTATTACACTCGCCGTTACAATGATATGTTCATCTTACGGTAAAAAAATCGGCCGTCTTATTCCTTTTATCATAGGAATTCTTGCAGGCTACCTTGCAGCATCAATTTTTGCACTTATCGGCTATACAACTTCAAACACGGCACTTACCGTAATAAATTACCATGCTTTGCTTGAAGTAAAGAGTTTTTTTGCAATTCCTAAATTTACTTTTATAGCAGGAGGAATTGAAGGCTTAAAAGGAATAACTCCAACTTACCTTCTTACAATTTTTGCAGCCTACGTTCCAGTTGCGTTTGTTGTCTTTGCAGAACATCTTGCAGACCACAAAAACCTTTCTGCAATAATTGGCGTAGATCTTCTTAAAACGCCTGGACTTACACGAACTCTTTTAGGAGATGGAATTGGAACAATCGTTTCTACGGCATTTGGCGGCTGTCCTAACACAACTTACGGCGAGTCAATCGGCTGTGTTGCAATCACCCGCAACGCTTCAACAGTTTCTATCTGGGGCTGCGCAATTTTGTGTATTCTCTTTTCTCTTATAAGTCCGCTTGTTGCATTCCTCGAGACAATTCCAAACTGCGTAATGGGCGGTGTTTGTGTTGCTCTTTACGGTTTTATTGCAGTTTCCGGATTTAAAATGTTCCAGAAAGTCGACCTGAACATAAACAAAAATCTTTTTGTAGCTTCGGTAATCTTTATTACAGGTGTCGGCGGAATGGTCGTAAAAATCGGAGCCGTAGAAATTCGTACGGTTGCATGCGCCCTTATTTTAGGAATTTTAACAAATATCCTTCTCGGAGGAAATAAAAATCCTAAAAAAGACGAATCTGAAAACTAATTTGTTTTTACAAAACCGCACAATGTCAAATCTGTGCGGTTTTATTTTTTCAGCACCTTGCAAAAAGCAATCCGTTCAAAATCCTGCACAATTCCATCGTCAGTTTCTACATCGTCATAGTAATAGCAGTGTCCGCAGTAAACATATCCGTTTTTTTCGACTAAATGCCGCATAGGAAGATTATTGCGATGAGTATCAATTTTTATACATTTTACGCCGGGCTGATTTTCACACCAGCTAAAAATAAACGAAGCAACCCCATTTACCTTCATTCCGGACGCGACAGAGTGAATGCACCAATAATCTTCTGTGTTTTCCGGCCACTTTCCGTCTTTTAAATCGTCATAAGAAGGCTCTTTTTCGTGCATGAACAAAAATGTGCCTGCGACTTCCTCAGTGTTATTTTCGTTTTTATAACAGCAGACAAATTGAATTTTTTTATTGATATTTGACTCAATATTTTCTTTGTAGGGACGGTCATTTCCCCACTGAGTAGAATTTCCATTCGCCTTCATAAAATCCCGCGCTGACTGATAGATTTTTTGAATAGAATCTAAATCTGACAATTCTGCAGTGCGGATATAAAATTCAATCTGACGTTTTTGCATTTTATGCCCCGTAATAATTTATAAGTGTCGTTACAGGAGTCGGCGACAAAACTTTTTCATAATTCAAATCTGGAAGACCGATTACGCCTGCAATTTCCGCAACTGCCGCTCCAGCCATTGCAAAAAGTTTTTTAGCAGCATCTAAGGTTCCGCCGGTTGCAATCAAATCATCAATCAAAAGAATGCGGTCAGAAGTTTTTACATCGCTTTTATGAATTTCGATTTCTGCAGAACCGTATTCAAGGTCATAAGACTGACGGTAAACTTCGCCTGGAAGCTTTCCTTTTTTGCGAATTAAAATAAGCGGAATTGAAAGTCTGTCAGCAAGAGGAGCAGCGAACAAAAATCCACGGCTTTCTGCTCCTGCAATGGCCGTGATTTCGCCTTTTTCTACAAGCGGACGATATTTTTCTTCAAAAAAATCAAGGCAAAACTTAAATGCCTGCGGATTTGTAAAAATACTTGTCACATCATAAAAAAGAATTCCAGGTTTAGGAAAATCTGGAACACGACGGATTGCACGGTCTAAAACTGAATTGTCTTTCATAAAAAAATCCTCTATTTTTTTGCTACGGTTCTGATTGAACCCATTTTTATTCTTTTTTCGCGGCTCTCTTCCATCAATTTCATAAGGCTGTCTTTGTCATCATTTTTTATTGCATTCTTGAATTTGTTTATTTGATTTTCAAAATTTTCAATATGCCCGACAAGTTTTTCTTTATTTGAAATAAAAAGTTCAGTCCAAAGAGGAGCGTTTATCATGGCAATTCTCGTTAAATCTTCAAAACTTCCTCCTCCAAAAGCTGTAATTTGCTCGTCTTTTGCGCTGTCAACAAGAGAACATGCAATTACGTGGCAAAGCTGGCTTGTAAAACCGATTTTGTAATCGTGAATATCGCAAGTCGTTTCTGTAATCCGGGTAAAACCGATTTCTGAAATAAAATTCCGCATTGTTTCAAGATTTTCAGACTTGTTTTCAGGAAGCGGACACAAAATATAATTATGATTTATGAACATTTTTGCAGTCGAATTGACATAGCCTTCTTTTTCGCCGCCAGCCATCGGATGACCGATTATAAAATCAACGTCAGGACGCAAAATTTCTGGAAGAGATTTTTCAAAGATGCCTTTTACACCAGAAATATCAGTAACGATTGCACCGCTCTTAAAAAATTTTTTGTTTTGCTCCAAAAAATCAATCGTCGCATGCGGATAAAGACAGACATAAACAAAATCACACTCAGGAAGCATTTTTTCGTATTCGTTTGAAGTAAACGCTTTGTCGGCAACTCCTTCGTTTAAAGCCTGAGTAAGACAGGAAGTGCTTCTGTTGCAAACATAAATTTTTCCTGTTGAACCGCTTTGACACAAAATATTTTCACGGATTGCTTTTGCAATTGATCCGCCCATTATTCCCAAACCTACAATTCCGTATGTCAAATCTTTTAAATTCCGCATTTTTTCCTCTTTTTGGTGTTTTTTGTATCGTTTTACTGAACGTTATTCCTCTAACGTCTTCCAAAAAATTCCAGGTTCTTTAATCCGCGCTTAAATTGCGGAATTCTGGCGCTCACAGTCGTATCAATCGGGCTTGTGTCGCCGCGTTTTAAGAAATGATACGCAACTCCAGCAATCATCGCTCCGTTGTCGCCACAAAGTTTTAACGGTGGAAATATGCAGTTTAAATCGGTGCGTTCTGCAAGCATTGAGCGCAATCTTGAATTTGCGGCGACTCCGCCTCCGGCAACGACAGTTTTTATTCCGGTGTCGTCAACAGCACGCAAAAGCCGCGAAACAATCGTCTTGCAGGCAGTTTCCTGAAAAGCGGCGCAGATATTTTCGTTTGTTTTTTCATATCCAGGCTTTAAAAATAAATCCGCCTGATGAATCACCGCTGTTTTTAGTCCGCTAAACGAAACGTCATAACGGTGGTCGTCGCCCTTATCAAGTTTTGGAACAGGAAAACTAAACGCCTTAGGCTCCCCTTTCTGCGCAAGACGGTCGATAATCACTCCGCCAGGATAGCCAAGCCCATAAAATTTTGAAACCTTGTCAAAGGCTTCGCCAATCGAATCGTCAATCGTAGTTCCTAAAACTTCAAGATCATCGAAACCATTCACCTTAGCAATAATCGAATGTCCGCCGCTAACCAAAAGTCCAATATAAGGATACGGAATATCGTTTACAAGATGAGCAGCATACATATGTCCGAGCATGTGGTTTATAGCAATAAAAGGTTTATTTGTCGCCCAGGCAAGAGTTTTTCCAAAAGTAAGGCCGACCAAAAGAGCGCCCATAAGACCAGGACGATTTGTCGAAGCAATGGCATCAATATCGTCCAAGGTTAAATCCGCTTCTTTTAAAGCCTGTTTTACAACCGGCAAAATCCACTCTGCGTGCTTGCGGCTTGCAATTTCCGGCACAACGCCCTTATAAATCTGGTGAAAAGGAATTTGAGTAGCCACAACGTTGCTCAAGATTGTTTTTCCGTCTTCAACGACGGCACAAGCTGTTTCATCACAAGAACTTTCAATTCCAAGAACCTTCATTTATTTCTCCAAATAATAGCAAAATACCAATTCTTCACGTTAATTTTAACGAAGCGTTGAAGGAGTTGCAAACCTATAGCCTGCTTTTAGCAGATAAGGATACATCTGTTCAAGAAGTTTTGGCAAAATTTCTGCGCTTTTATCTACGTGAGCAATCACAATCGCGCTGCCATTTTTGTTTGCCGCTTCCAAAGATTTGTATATTTCTTTGAGCATAGCCTCGCGCGAAACGATATTGTCGATATAAGGTCCGGATTTTTCAAAAATCGTCATATCGCGCTCAAGGGCAGCCTGAGGAGCCTTTGTATTTGCAGTCGTTCTGCTGTCCAAAAAATAAATTTTATTTTCAAGGCAAACATCTAAAACAGCCCCGATTCTCAAAACATCTTCTGTAACTTCGCTTCCTTCGTGGTTATTCAAGCCTTTTACACCGGGTCCGATTTCCGCCAGATTTTCATTTATGATTGAACTGATTTGAGAAAAACTCATGTCAACGCTGATTTTTCCAGGTCCCGGGTCAAGATTATGGTTTAAAGACTGCATCGGCTGGTGCAAAATAAGTTCCTTTCCAGAAGAACGGACAATGTATGCGCAATCTTTTGAATGCAAAAGTTTCGGCAAAACGGCAATTGTAAGCGGAAATGGCAGCGAGGCGTATCTTTTTGTATACTCTGCGTTCATTCCTGCATCGTCAATTACAAAAACCAAAGTCGCTCCATTTTGCGCCGGAGGAATTAAAAACGGCAAATCCTGTTTTTTTTCTGTGCTTTGAATCTGCTCATTTTTTTTAGATTTTTCAAGATTTTCTACAGTTTTGCTTTTATTTTCGATTCCAGGCTTCGTTTTTTGAATATTTTTATTTTCCGTTTGAATTTTATTTGTATTTTCTATAGATTTTACAGGATTTTTTTTAGAATCCGCATTTTGCTTTTGAGAAGTTTTATTTACGTTTTTAGAATTTTCGTCTTTTTTGGCAAAACCGGGAGATTTCTTTAACTCTTTTGAATCAGAAACTTCCTTCTTTTTTTGATTTTTGTTTAACTCACTTAAATTTTGCGGCCTTTGTTCTGTTTTTTTTTCGTTTTTTGCAATTTCCGCAACATTTTTTGATTTTGCGCTTTGAGACAAAACATTTACAGCAATGCAAACACAGCAAATCAAAAAAATAATTCCGCACAAAAGCGTCACTTTGTTTTTGTCGAGTTTAACTTTTTTAACTTTTCTGCGGCGCACAGAAGTTTTTTTTGAATGTGAATTTGAGTTTTTTTGAGTTTTCATTGGAACAAAGATGAATTTATATCTTTGTTCATAATAAGCAATTTTTCTGTCTTATGGAATACTTCAGGCAAAACTGAATTCATTCAACGAGCCTGCATATTTTTTCATTTTCTTTATAGCCCTCAATTCCATCTGCCGGACAGTTTCTGCGCTCACTCCCAAATCCGCGCTTAATTCGCGCAAAGTCGGAACATGCAGGTCGTTTTTAAAATTATATCTTCCATAAATAACCTTGCGCTCAAAATCAGGAAGAGAGTCAACCATCTTTTTAATCTGATTTTTTTCATGGACACGCAGATATTCAATTTCAGGATTGTAACTGTTATCCACGATTAAATCTCCAATCGTCACATTTCCATCTTCAGAGGCTTCAATGTCAATGCTTGTAATTGTATAAGAATACGAAAGAGCTGACTCTATCTCTTCAGGAGTTGCTCCGCAGATTTCGGCAAGTTCTGGAACAGAAAGCTCGCGATTTGAATTCTGCTTGTATTCGTTTTTTGCAGCAACAACCTTACGCAAAAGTTCTTCTTTTCGATGAGGAAGAGCAATCATTGAAGTTTTGTTATAAACATAGCGAAGCATATACTGCAAAATCCAGCTGTATGCGTAAGTCGAAAATCTTGTATTAAAAGAATAATGATACTTCGAAGCCGCCGCCATAAGTCCCAAATTTCCTTCCTGAATCAAATCCATTATCGAATTTTTTGAAGTGCATAAAAATTTTCTAGCAATGCTTATAACGAGCCTTAAATTTGAATTTACAAGTTGATTTACAGCCTGCGCGCTTCCTTTTTCAATCTGTTCAGAAAGTTTTTTCTCCTGCTCTGCATTTAAAAGAGGATATTTCCCTATCTGTTTTATATACGTTTCAAGAATTTCCATTTTTGCCTCTTTTTCCACTTTTTTGCTGAAAAGTGAAAAACCGTTTTGTATAAAATTACCGTCCTTTCATATAAAGCAAGAATTGTGCCAACTTTTATTTTCACCTCCAAAATAAAGGTCATTTTTATATTTATCTGTACTACAAGCAATTATTTTGTTTTTTATTTATCACTCTTATAACGCAAAAAATCGAAATGTCCATTTTTTTTATAAAAAATTTAACAAGCGTTCATTTTTTTGTACAGTTTTCAAAACTGTACACTTTTTTATACTGCTGAAAATTAGCATTTTTTTTATAAATTTTTATCTAAAACAGAAAAAAATGATTTATAATTAAAGAGATTTTTAGATTGTAATAAAAAATTAAAAAAGATAAGATAAAAATAGCCGAAAACGGCATCTGTTTTATCTTTAAAAGTTTGCGTTGCAAACTTTCTTATCATTCTTATCATCGGTTGTTTATCACTTCGTTGCGAAACAACTTAAAAAGTCAATCCTAAAACTGAAGTTTTAATCTTGACTTTTTATGGGAGAAAAATTAATGAGTGAAGAATTGTCTGCGCCACAGAAAGAAATCAACGGACTTGTTGAGCGCGCTCAGAAAGCGTTGGAAGAATACGCGAACTTTGACCAGAAAAAAATCGACTATATCGTGGCTAAAGCTTCTGTTGCGGCTCTTGACCAGCACGGAAGCCTTGCGAAACTTGCCGTTGAGGAAACTAAGCGCGGAGTTTTTGAGGACAAGGCGACAAAAAACCTTTTTGCCTGCGAATATGTTGTGAATCATATGCGTCATCTTAAAACTGTAGGAATTGTTGAAGATGACGATGTTACCGGAATTGTAAAACTTGCTGAGCCTGTCGGAGTTGTTGCCGGCTTGACTCCTGTAACAAACCCGACTTCAACTGCGATTTTCAAGTCTCTGATTTGTCTTAAAACACGAAATCCGATTATTTTTTCATTTCACCCGAGCGCGATAAAATGCTCGATTGCGGCGGCTAAAGTCTGCTACGAGGCTGCTGTTGCGGCTGGCGCGCCGAAAGACTGTATCCAGTGGATTGAAGAGCCTTCAATGGAAAAAACATCGCTTTTGATGAATCATCCTGGAGTTGCGACAATCCTTGCAACTGGCGGAAACGCGATGGTTAAGGCGGCTTATTCTTGCGGAAAACCTGCGCTTGGCGTTGGAGCTGGAAACGTTCCTGCATATATGGAAAAAACTTGCAACGTTCGTCAGGCTGTAAACGACATTGTAATGTCAAAGGCTTTTGACAACGGAATGATTTGCGCTTCTGAGCAGACCGTAATCATCGACAAAGAGATTTATTCTGACGCGCTGAAAATGTTCAAGGAATACAAGGCTTATCTTTGCTCTTCGGACGAGAAGAAAAAGCTTGAAAAATATATGTTCGGAGTTGACGGAGACCCGAGCACCGCAAAATTGAATCCTGACATCGTTGGAATGAATCCTGGAGTTCTTGCGAAAAATGCCGGATTTGAAATTCCAGCTGAAACGAGCATTATTCTGGCGGAATGTAAGGACATCGGCGTTCCTGAATGCCTAACACGCGAGAAGCTTTCTCCTGTTCTCGCTGTTGTAAAATCAAATTCAACTGAGGACGGAATCAAAAAGGCTGAAAGCTCTGTAAGATTCAACGGACTTGGACATTCGGCTGCAATCCACACATCAGACAAAAAAATCGCTGAGCATTTCGGCGACGTTGTGCCTGCAATCAGAATCATCTGGAATTCGCCTTCGACGTTCGGCGGAATCGGAAACGTCTACAACTCGTTCATTCCTTCTTTGACATTGGGCTGCGGTTCTTACGGACACAACTCGACTGACGACAACATCAGCGCGGTGAACCTTTTGAACATCAAGAAACTTGGACGGAGAAGAAACAATATGCAGTGGTTTAAGATTCCATCAAAAATCTACTTTGAGCGCGACTCAATCGAATATCTCCACCAGATGAAGGAGATTCACAAGGCGATTATCGTAACTGACCGCTCTATGGTTCAGCTTGGATATGTTGACAAAATCACTGACCAGCTCAAGCTCAACCGAAACGATATTCAGTACCAGCTCTTCTGCGATGTCGAGCCGGATCCTTCAATCCAGACTGTCAGAAAAGGCGTTGAGCTTATGCGCTCGTTCGAGCCTGACACAATCATCGCGCTTGGCGGCGGCTCTTCAATGGACTGCGCAAAGGGAATGTGGCTTTTCTATGAGAATCCTGATGTAGATTTCAACGACTTGAAGCAGAAATTTATGGACATCAGAAAACGCGCGTTCCGCTATCCTGCTCTTGGAAAGAAAGCGTTGCTTGTCTGCGTTCCTACAACATCTGGAACCGGCTCTGAAGTGACTCCGTTCGCAGTAATCACAGACAAGGAAGAGCACAAGAAATATCCTCTCACAGACTATTCTTTGACTCCGAACGTTGCGATTATCGACCCGACTTTCACATACGGTCTTCCTCCAAAAATCGTTGCCGACACTGGAATGGACGTTTTGACTCACGCGACGGAAGCGTTTGTTTCAACTCTTGCAAGCGACTTTACAGACGGACTTTGTATTCAGGCAATCAAGATGGTCTTCAAGTATCTTGAGCGCTCTTACAAGAACGGAGCTTCCGATGTTGAGGCGAAAGAGAAAATGCACAATGCTTCGTGCCTTGCCGGAATGGCTTTTGCAAACGCATTCCTCGGAATGAACCACTCAATGGCCCACAAGGTCGGAGGCGAATTCCACGTTCCTCACGGACGCGCAAACGCGATTCTTCTTCCGTTCACAATCCGCTACAACGGCGCGCAGCCAGAAAAACTTTCAACTTGGCCAAAATACAACTATTACAAGGCTGCAGAACGCTATGCTGAGCTGGCAAGAATTCTCGGTCTTCCTGCAAAAACAACTGCGGAAGGCGTTGAGTCTTACGCGAAAGCGTGCGGCGAGCTTGGAATGAAGGTCGGAATCCAGATGAACTTCAAGAGCCAGGGAATCGACGAGCAGGCTTGGATGGACGCTGTTGAAAAACTTTCTTACCTTGCATACGAAGACCAGTGCTCACCTGCAAACCCGCGCGTTCCGATGGTTTCTGATATGCAGAAAATCTTGAAGGAAGCGTATTCCACAACAGAATTCTTTGAAAAATAAAAAGATAGAAAACAAAAAAGAGGAAAAGACACCTTTTTTAAAGGTTTCTTTTCCTCTTTCAAACTCTTTTTCTTCCAAAAAAATGGTCATTTGTCTGTTATTCATTCAGATTTAATGACCATTTTTTATTGTTTTAGAATATTTTTCAAAAACTACAGTGTTGCAATAGTTCTTTCTATTCTCTTAAGGCTGCGCTCTTTTCCAAGGACGTGGATTGAACCAATAAGAGGCGGAGAAACACGGCTTCCAGTAACTGCCATACGAATCGGCATCATAAAGTCGCCAAGTTTAATTCCAAGTTCTTCTGCCTTTGCCTTTGCAAAATTTTCTGCGCCTTCGTGGTCAGTTTCAAAAACTGCTGCAACAAATTCTTTTGCAACCTCCAAAACTTCCTTAGTTTTTGCGGCATCGATTCTTTTTGGAATAATCTGGTCTGCAGAAGGAACTGCAGGTTCTGTAAACATAAAACGAACCATTTCCGCAGCTTCGGTCAAGAACTTCAATCTTTCCTGAATAAGCGGCATAAGTCCCATCAAGGTTTCTTTTACGTCTTCGCTCGTCATATTCATCGACTTGTCAACACAATAAGGCTCTCCGTCCTCTCCAAGCGCAACTCCAGAGAATTGAGGACCAACATTTGGTTTTGGCTGCGGATTTTCCGGATTGATTTCGAGAGTCGCGTCTCCTGTTCCAGTAATAAACGGCAAAGTCCATTTGTAAAGTTCTTCTGTCGAAAGCTGACGAATATAGTTTGCATTGTAAAATTCGAGTTTTTTGTAATCAAAAACAGCAGGAGCTTTATTCAAGTGTTCAAGGCTGAATTTTTCTGCAAGTTCTTTGAGAGTGTAAAACTCTTTTCCTTCTTCATAAGAACATCCCAAAAGCGCAACGTAGTTTATAATTGCATGAGGAAGATAGCCGCGTGCGCGAAATTCATTAAGCGAAGTTGAACCGTGGCGTTTTGAGAGCTTTTTCCCGTCCGAGCCGTTTACCATCGGCAAATGGCAGAATTCAGGATGCTCCCAGCCGAAAGCCTTGTACATCTGCACATGGAGCGGAGTTGAAGGAATCCATTCCTGAGCGCGCATAACGTGCGAAATCTTCATAAGATGATCGTCAACAATATTCGCAAGGTGGTAAGTCGGAAATCCGTCTGACTTCAAGAGAATTGGGTCAGGAGAAATATCCTCGTTCTTCCATACAATGTCTCCCAAAATATGGTCGTGGAATTTTGTCTCGCCTTCCATCGGAACCTTTAAGCGAATTACGTGAGGAACTCCAGAAGCAAGCTTTTCTTTTACTTCTTCTTCTGTCAAATGCCGGCAGTTTCTGTCATAGCCAGGTGCCATTTTATTTTCTGTCTGAATTTTGCGGATTCTTTCAAGGCGTTCAGCATCGCAGAAACAATAATAAGCCTCGCCTTTTTCAATAAGCTCGTTCGCGTATTTTTTGTAAAGCTCGAAACGCTCGCTCTGAACGTAAGGACCGTATTCACCGCCCTTGTCGCCGCCTTCGTCCCAGTCAATTCCAAGCCAGGCAAGAGTATCATAAAGATTTTTTACGTATTTTTCGTCGTAACGTGTGCGGTCGGTGTCTTCAAGACGCAAAATAAATTTTCCGCCCTTTGAGCGCGCAAAAAGATAATTGAACAGCGCAGTCCTTACACCGCCAATATGCTGCATTCCAGTCGGAGACGGAGCGTAGCGAACACGAACTTCTTTAATATTTTCCATGTCATTCCTCTTAAATTCAATAAATGAATTTTATAATTCCCTAAATTCCAAATTTAAAATCCAGCATTCAGGCTATAAAAAAACAATTTTATCTTTTCATTATACTGAAAATAAGAACTTCTGGGCAACTATGGTAAAAAAAATCTACTTTTTCTTTAATTTTTTGCAGCACCAGAAAAAAACAGGAATCAAAAAGCTGTCCGCCAAAAGCCAAGCCAACGGACTCGCAGCACAAGCAGCGGCAAATCCAAACATCGGAATAAAAATAACTCCGATTACACCTCGTCCAACAAGTTCAAATGCTCCGGCAAATACAGCAACCGTTGAAAATCCCATTCCCTGAATCATAAACCTTACGACATTCACAAGAACCAAAAGAACATAACAGGCGCTGTTTACAAGCAAAAACATGCGCACATTTTTACAGACAAGCTCCACAACTTCAGGCGCTTCATTTTTGTTCATAAAAAGATTGGTCAACGCTTCGCTTCCAAAAAACATCACGACAAATGCAAAGGCAGAATAAATAAAACCGATAATGCAGGCGCTAAAAAGCCCGCTGTTCAAACGTTCAGTTTTTCCTGCGCCGACATTCTGTCCGCCATAAGTCGCCATTGTTGTTCCTAAAGCATCAAAAGGCGTCGCAAAAAAAATATTTATTTTAGCTCCAGTTGCAATCGAAGCAACATAAACTGATCCAAGAACGTTGACCGCAGCCTGCAAAATTACAGAGCCGATTGCTGTAATTGAATATTGAAGCCCCATCGGAACACCAGTTCCAAGAAGGCTAAGACTCCTCCTTGAACTAAAAATCCTGTCTTCCTTATTCAACCTTAAAATTTCAAATTTTGTGTGCATATAAAAAAAACAGATTATTCCGGCAATTCCCTGGCTTATAACAGTCGCATAGGCAGCGCCGGGAATTCCCCAGCCAAAACAAGCAATAAAAATCAAATCAAGAATAATATTTAAAACTGCAGAAAAAATCAAAAAATATAGAGGCGTCTTGCTGTCGCCAACAGCACGTATTATTCCAGAAAGAAGATCATAGAGAATTACGACAGGAATTCCAGCCAGAATAACCACAAAATAATCATAAGCGCCATCAACAACGTCGGCAGGAGTTTTTAAAAGTACGAGAAGCGGCTTGCAAAAAATCACAGTAACCGCAGTCAGAACAATTGCAAAAATTCCGCCCAAAACAGCAGAATTAAAGACAAACTGCCTCATTCCGCAAAAATCTTTTGCACCAAACTTTTGAGCAACAGGAATTGCGAACCCAGAGCAAAGTCCCATGCAAAAACCAATAATCATAAAATTGAGCGACCCTGTAGAACCAACAGAAGCTAAAGCCGAAACTCCCAAAAACTGACCGACAATAATCGTATCTACAAGGTTATAAAACTGCTGAAACAAATATCCAAAAAAAACAGGAACCGCAAAATCAAAAATAACTTTTAGCGGCCTTCCAACCGTCAAATCCTTTGTCATAACAGCAATATTATGAATAAAATTCGCGTTTTACAATCTCAAACACTTCTTTTTCGCGCCCTTCAAACAAAAAATTAGCAGACTTTTTAAAACACAATTCCCAGCTTTTTTCCCGTTCACAAAAATAAGGAAAATAATCACGGCGATTTTTCTCAAAATACAACCACAAAAAAAGCCAGATAAACTGTCCGCCAACCGTATAACAGGCTTTCTTAGCTAAAGGCGAAGCAATTTCAACTCTCGAAATATAAGTCGCGGCGTTTTTTCCTTCATTTTTTTTATTGAGTTCCATTGCGCCGGCAAAAAGCGAATAAGCTTCAAAAAGCGCCTCCTCGTCCTCTTCAATCGAAGCAGCCCTGCCCGAATTTTTACCGAGGGCAGCAAAAGGCGATTTATAAATTCTATAAGTGTTTACAACGCTCGACCGCAACGCCTGCGCACTGTGCCGGATTTTTTCTTCAAGAATCTCATCTTCCGAAATATCTTTTTTTTGCACGGCATCCGAAAAGCCCGAAATTCTCTTTAATTTGTCCGAAAAAGCCGAAATCGCATCCTGAATATTTTCCGTCATAAAAATCCACCCAAATTTAAAAGATAAATTTATGCAAGTTTGGAGCATAAATTTCGGTCAAACCCGCTTTTCATGGTTGCGCTCACGCTCATTCGGCAAAGCCGAACGCCTGCGGCGCCATTCCAATCGGGGCTACAATCCTATATTATAAATATAGCACAATACTTGTCTTGGAGGAACAAATGAAAAAAACACTTGCTGCTGTAACTGCAATTCTTCTTTGCAGTTCAATTTTTGCCCAGGAAAAAGTCTGGCTTTGGCCAAAAAAAACAGGTCCAGGCTCAGAAAAACTAAAAATCGCACAGACTGTCGAAGAGCGCGGAGGCGGAAACACTCATGACAGAATAATTTCCGGCGTAACCCAGCCTTACTTCGAAGTCTACAAGCCGTCAAAAGAATCGCAGAATAAAAAAACAGGGATTTTAATTATTCCGGGAGGCTCGTACCAGCGCGTAGTTTACGACAAAGAAGGCGTTCAGTATGTAAAAGCATACAACGATGCCGGATACACTTGTTTTGTTCTTGTTTACCGCACGCCAAACGATCCGCACAAAGACAGTTCTACAGTCTCACTTGCCGACGCGCAAAGAGCAATGCGTGTAATCCGCTCCCGTGCCCAAGAATTCGGCATAAATCCGGACAAAATCGGAGTAATGGGCTCTTCGGCAGGCGGACACGTTGCAGGAACTCTTGCAGAGCGCTACAACGATGAAGTTTACAAAATGCAGGACAAGGCAGACAAACAGGCAGACGGTTCATGGACAAATGCAAAACCGGCATTTCAAATGCTTATGTATCCTGTAATTACAATGCAGGACGGTCTTACCCACGCTGGAAGTCAAAAAAATCTGCTTGGGGAATCAGCAGCTCAAGCTCAAAAAGACGCAGCTTCCTGCGAAAAAAACGTCAGCAAGGACAATCCTATCGCATGGCTTTGCTGTGCCGTCAATGATAAATCAGTAAATCCAGAAACAAACATCATTCCTTACTGGACCGCTCTTCGCAAAGCAGGAGTCCGCACAGAACTTCACGTATTTCCGGCGAGCGGACATGGTTTTGGAATTATGGGAGCATCAGGAACGGCAAAAAAGTGGCAGGCTCTTTCAATTGAATGGCTCGACACTTATGTAAAATAACAAAAAAAACGGACAGAATTGACAGCCAAAAATTGACCTCAATTTTGTCCAAATTAAATTTTATAGGGCTTTGCTTTCAAGCATCATCCTGTCGTTCATTTCTCCGGCAGCACCAAATTTTGCAAGCAAATCGTCAACCTTAAGACTCTTTTTTTCTTCACCACGAACATCGTAAACAATTTTTCCGTTCATCATCATAATGAGGCGGTTTCCATATTCAATCGCATGCATCATGTTGTGTGTAACCATAAACGCAGTCAAATGATCTTCTTCGATAAATTTTTTAGTCAATTCAAGTACACGAGAGGCAGTTTTTGGATCAAGAGCAGCGGTATGTTCGTCCAAAAGCAGCAAATCCGGCTTTTGCAAAGTTGACATCAAGAGAGTAAGAGCCTGTCTTTGGCCGCCAGAAAGAAGACCAACCTTGCTGTGCATACGGTTTTCAAGGCCAAGTTCCAAAAGCTTAAGTTTTTCGTAATAAAGATTGCGTTCAGAATTTTTTATTCCCCATGCAAGAGAACGTGTTTTTCCGCGTCTAAAAGCCATTGCAAGGTTTTCTTCAATTTCCATATTTGCGGCAGTACCAAGCATCGGATCCTGAAAAACACGCCCCAGATATTTTGCGCGGCGGTATTCAGGCATATTTGTCATATCAATTCCATTCAGTTCGATTTTTCCAGTATCGCAAGAATGAACTCCGGCAATCAGGTTTAAGAGAGTTGACTTTCCCGCTCCATTTCCACCAATTACAGTCACAAAATCACCGTCTTCGAGCGTAAGGTCTATTCCCAAAAGAGCTTTTTTTTCTGTAATTGTGCCCGGGTTAAAAGTTTTTGTTACATTTGTAATTTTAAGCATTTTATGCTCCCTGCCTGTTATGTAATCTTCCAGAAAATTTTAGGCTCTGCTGCTTTATGATTGGAATCGCAAGAGCAATCGTGATGATGATGGAAGTCAAAAGCTTTAAATCGCTTGATTTTAATCCAAGCTGAAGAACTACCGCAATTACAATTCTGTAAACAATCGACCCCAAAATTACAGAGATAAGAGTAAACCAGAACGGCAATTTTTTCGAAAACCAGCCAAAAATAGCTTCTCCAAGGACAATAGAAGCAAGACCGATAACCAAAGTTCCTGTTCCCATTCCAACATCACCGTATCCCTGAGACTGAGCAACAAGACCGCCGCTCAAGGCAATAAGTCCGTTAGAAAGCATAAGTCCCAAAATCTTCATTTTGTCGGTATCAACGCCCATAGCACGAACCATGTTGCCGTTATTTCCAGTAGCACGAAGAGCAGAACCGATTTCCGTTCCACAGAACCAGTAAAGGACAAGAATCAATACTGCGCAAAACAAAAGTCCAGAAAGAAGAGAAGCCATATTTGGTGTCATTCCATTAAAAAAACTTTGAATACGGCTCATTACAGTTTCTGCACCAAGCAAAGGTGTATTTGAACGTCCCATAATTCTGATATTAACAGAATACAAAGCTGTCATCGAGAGAATTCCTGCAAGAAGCTCCTGAATTTTCAACTTTGTGTGAAGAAAACCAGTTACGCCGCCAGCTAAAAGTCCAAGTAAAAATGCAGCAAAAAGTGCAAAATACGGATTAAAATTATTCATTACCATAACGGCACATACTGAACCGCCAAGAGCAAAAGTTCCGTCGCATGTCATATCTGCAATGTTTAAAACCCTAAAAGTAAGGTAAACACCCAAAGTCATAACACCCCATAAAACGCCTTGTGCAACGGCACCCTGCATAGCCATAACGATGCTTATAATATTCATAATTATTTATTATAACTTTTAAACAAAGCCTTGCAAGGCAAAAAAACAATAATTTTAGTAAAAAACAATGGAAAAAACAACGTTTTCGTTTTAAAATAACATAGTATGTTTCTAATTAAGGAAGGAAAAATAATTTTCCCAGTAAAAGTAACATTTACTCTCTTAGTTGTTTCTGCATTTTTTATAGTTTCATACGCACATAACACAAAAATCACTCACCTGCGCCAGCAATGTGAACTAATAAGCAAAACCGCCGCAACATTATTCACTTTTTCATTGGACAAGGCTCTCCCAATAAACGAAAATATCGAAGGAATGATAATGGCAACCAACGGCGACGTAAGCGGTTTTGAAAATATAATTCCAGCCTTTATTCCTCAAACTCCTTCAATAATGTGCATTCAACTGGCGCCAAAAGGAAAACCAAGCCAGTTTTTTCCGCAAATGCCAAAAGACAAAATTATAACTGATTTATACAATTCTCCGTACACAAAAAAATTTTCCTCTTTTGCAGAGATTAACCGAAAATCCTATTTGACAGGACCTTACTTTTTCGACAAAAATGAACCTATTCTCGTTCTTCAAGATCCAATTTTTCTGAGAACAAAAAAAATTCAGGGAGAATTCTGGGGTTTTTGTACAGCTTATATAAAAATAAAAGACCTGTTTGATCAGGACACGTTGAATTACTTAAACTTTTCAAATCCGCCATGCAGCTACAAACTCTACAAATTTGACCCTTATGTTGACAACGAAGTTTTGCTTTCTTCAAACACAAGCAAAGAGTTAATCAATCCTGTAATAACAAGATTCAACGTAAAAGAATCTTCCTGGGTACTTTATGTGGTTCCGAAAGACGGCTGGTACTCACCTTCAAAACTCTTTATAAGCAGCGTAATACTTTTTTTTGTCAGTGTAATCATTTCGATTTTGATTGGATTTTTGGTCACAACAAAGGACAGGAACGAAAATCTTGAAAAACTGACATTTACGGATTCTCTCACAGATCTCTACAATGCTCGTAAATTTTCTTTACTTCTAAAGCAATATCGAAAATTGGCATTGCCATATACGCTTATCTATCTTGACTTAAACAATTTTAAAATGATAAACGACAATTTAGGACACGACACGGGAGACAAAATTCTTACAATCGTTGCACGAAAAATTTCAAACAGCATTCGAAAAGGCGACCTTGCGTTCAGGCTCGGCGGTGATGAATTTGCGATTATTTTACCAGGCGAACATGATGAAAACTTTGTAAAAACGGTTATAGAGCGCCTAAAAGAATCTATAAAGCGAGAAACTGTTCTAGAAACAGCAAGAATGCAGGTTACAGCAAGCGTAGGTTTTGCAAGATGTCCTCAGGATAGCAGCGATTATGAAGAAGTCGTAAAAATTGCAGACAAGCATATGTACAGAGATAAAAGGATTGCACATTCAAAAGAAAAACTGTAACTGTTTTCTAAAAAAAAGGTTGTTCTTTAGTTATGGAAAAAATTTTGATCGTAGAAGATGATGCGGGAATTTCTGACTTTGTAAATGCAGAACTAAAACACGAAGGTTACACTACCTGCACAGCATTTGACGGACGTACAGCTCTCGAATTTTTTGAAAAAGAAAAACCAGATCTTATTCTTTTGGATATAATGATTCCTCAATTGAGCGGACTTGAAGTTTTAAGACGAATCAGAAAAAATTCAAACATTCCAGTCATAATTCTTACTGCGCGCGGAGAAACTTACGACAAAGTAAACGGTCTAAACGCGGGAGCCGACGACTACATTGCAAAGCCTTTTGAAATTGAAGAGCTTCTTGCAAGAATGAATGCGGTTTTACGCCGTTCAATTACACCAAATTCAAAAAATTCCCAGCTAAAAAACGGAAAGCTAATTCTCGTTCCTGACAGCATGAAAGTAACTCTTTCGGACACAGACTTAAATCTTTCAAAAACCGAATATTTAATGCTCAAATTTTTTATGGAAAATCAGGAAAAAGTCCTGTCCCGCTCTCAAATTCTTGATTCGGTTTGGGGAGAAGGTCATTTTATTGACGAAAATACAGTCGATGTTTATGTAGGCTACCTCCGCTCAAAAATTGACCAAGCAGTCGGCACAGAATACATAAAAACAATACGCGGAATTGGCTATAAAATGCTCAAAGTGGAATAAAAAATGAAAAACTCCGTTGTTTTCCGGCTTTCTATTAAATTCTCTGCAATATTAACGGCAACTGTCTTTATAATAATTTTATTGTTCTTTATGCTTTTAAGGCAATTTTCTCGCCAGCAAGAATACAAAGGTTTTTCAAGAACAAGCGAAATCATAGTTCAAGCGCTTTCAACTGGAAATTTTAAATTTCTAGACCGCAAGCTTTCTGAGCTGCCATTTTTTGTTTCATACATGATTTACGACACAGAATCAGGAGAAATTTTCCGCCAAAAAAACAGCATTTTCGGAAAACTTCCGGAAACAGAAGGGAAACCCATACGCTTTTCAACAAAAAAAACAACCGGTTTTGAACCAATAAGCATGATTTATATGACAACCAGATATAAATTTGTCGGTGGACAAACATTCACCGTTCAAATCGCACAAAAAACAAACGGCGGCGCAGGACACAGGTTTTTCCGGGAAATGTTTTCTTTAATTGCAGTTGCAACAATTCCGCTTTTAATAATTTCGTTCTTCATTTCAAGATTTTTTATACGGCAGACAATGCTTCCGGTGGTAAAAATAACAAAAACGGCGGCGACAATCAGTTCAACAAATTTAAACCAGAGACTTCCAGAAACAGGAAAAAAAGATGAGCTCGACAACCTTGCAAAAACATTCAACAGACTTTTTGAAAGGCTAAAGGCAGATTTTGACCGCGAACGCAGTTTTACAAGCAACGTAAGCCACGAACTAAAAACTCCAGTCGCAGTAATTTTAGGACAGGCAAATCTTTTAAGACGCTGGGGGAAAAACGACAGCGAACAGCTTGAAAAAAGCCTGAACACGATTCTTCAGGAAACACATTCAATAAATTCGATAATTTCGAATCTTTTGCAGCTAAGCAGGATTGAAAGCGGAAAAATTATACCTGTAACCGAAAAAGTCAGCATTCAAAAAATGTTTTTTCGGTTAAAAGAAGAATTCAAGGCTATAAACAAAGAAATGACAATTCAATTTGAAAAAAAGCCTCTTCAAGAAATATACACCGACAGCGAGCTTTTACATCAGGTTTTTGTCGCAATAATTTCAAACAGCAATAAATTCATAAAGCAAAATCCACTAATTGAACTAAAATGCACGCAAAACGAAAATCAAACGGCAATCGAAATTTTGGACAACGGCCCGGGGTTTGAAGAAAACGTTCTTCCACACGTGTTTGAACGCTTTTACCGCGGAGATTCGAGCCACAATCGCTCTGTCGGAGGAAGCGGCTTAGGACTAAGCATTGCACAAGCAATTGTAAAAAACCTAAATGGAAAAATCATAGCCTCGAACGGCAAGAACGGCGGAGCATTGATTACAATCACACTAAAAAATTTTGCATAACGTAAAAACCGGCCACTCTGGGTTCGCTATGCGCTCATCGTCTGCAAAGCAGACGACTAAAGCCCGACGTGTCCGGCGTAAGTTTTCCGGGAATTGCTCAAAAAACAATCCCGGAACTATATTTTTACAGATTTTCTGGAAGAGTAAGCCCAAGAGCTTTTTCAGTGTTTGCGTTTTTAGAAAAATCACATTTTTCAAGATACTGAATTGGCATATCGGCAGGATTTGCTCCGTTTTTGAGAATTTCAACAGCCATTGCGCCAGTCTGCTTTCCAAGTTCGTAGTAATTTACACCGTAAGTACAAAGCCCGCCAGACTGAACCATTCCGTCTTCTCCAACGATTGTCGGAATTTTTGCCTGATTTGCAACCATTGCGACGTTTGCCATACCTGCAGCAAGCATATTGTCTGTTGGAATGTAGATTGCATCAACTTTTCCAACAAGGCTCTGTGCAACCTGCTGAATTTCGTTCGAATTAGAAACTGAACCTTCAACAAATTCAAGGTCTTCTGTTTTGCAAGCTTCTTTTGCAAGGTTAATCTGGAAAATTGAATTCTGTTCGCTTGAACAGTACATAAGTCCAACTTTTTTTGCAGACGGAACAATTTTTTTAAGAAGTTTAATCTGCTGGGCAACTGGTGTAAGGTCAGAAGTTCCTGTTACGTTTGTTTCAGGTTTTTCGTTAGACTTTACAAGTTTTGCAGATTCTGGATCTGTTACGGCAGAAATAAGAATTGGAATATTTTTTGTAAGATTAGCAACAGCCTGAGCAGCTGGAGTTGCAATTGCAAAAATCAAATCATCCTTATCGTTTACAAGTTTATTTGCAATTGTTACGCAGTTTCCCTGATCGCCCTGTGCATTGTGCATATCAATAGCAATGTTTTTTCCATCCACATATCCGGCTTCAGCAAGGGCATCAACAAAACCTTTGCAGGTCTTGTCGAGAGCAGGATGCTCAATCAACTGAATAATACCGATTTTAATAGCTTTGTCCGAAGAAGAATTCTTCTTTGAACAACCTGTAAGTGCAAGTCCTGCAACAGCAATTGCAGCCATTATACAAGCAACTTTTTTCATTTTTTCACTCCTTTTAAAAGTTTGCGATGCAAACAAAAAAATATAACGCTTATTATAAAATTGTAATGGCATTGCGTCAAACAATAATCACGTTTACTTTTCCGTTTGTTGCATCAAAAAGCTTGTTTTTTAGACTTTCTGCGTCTGTTTTTGCAATTTTTCCACTTACAGTTACGCCTTCTGCAAATTTTTCTTCAACGTCAAAAAGAGTCCATTCTTCCAGAATTTTCCTAGCAACCTGATAAGACTGATAATCTGAGACAAAGCTAAATTCAGACTTTTCAACAAGCTCTTCAAAAACAGTAGTTTCAAGAACCGCCTTTGTGCAATCTTTGTAGGCATGAACAAGACCGCCAGTTCCAAGCAAAGTTCCGCCAAACCATCTGGTTACAGTTACCAAAATATTTGTCGAACCGCTGCCTTTTAAAACATCGAGCATAGGTCTTCCGGCAGTTCCTCCAGGTTCTCCGTCATCGCTCATTCCCATAATTTCTGCATTTTTTCCAAAAACAAAAGCATGACAAACGTGTGTCGAATCCGAATATTTTTGTTTTTGAGATTTTAAAATTGACCGGACCTGGCTCTGCTCTTCAAGAATAAAAGTCTCGCCTAAAAAACGAGAACCTTTTATCAAAAGCTGGGCAGACGAAGTTTTTACAGGAATTTTCAATTACTGGCCGTCCGAATTATTTTTGTCAGGATTTTTATTCTCCGGTAAAATTTCATCATCATTTTTTTTAAGGCTTACAACAATTTCTACTGCCGGCTGACGCAAATTTTCGTAAAAAAACGGAACAGCAAGGCTCATAAAGGAAAGAGCCTTATAAAAATTTATAAAATATAAGAAATCAAAAATCAGTGAAAAAAACTGAACAGCACCGCCCTTCTGCGCCGCAGAAAAAGACAAGGTTATTCCAAAATAAAATGCCGCAAGAATCAAATTTCTTCCGCCAGCCATAAAAACAAAACCTATAAATTTAAAAATATTTCTAAACAAAAGTTTTAAGCTCAAAAAAGCAAGCGAAAAAACAGAACGGTTCGGATTATCATATTTTAAGAAAAAAAGAAAAACTTGAGGAAAAATCAGCAAAAAAAACAATATAAATGAGAAAATTATCAAAAGATAGAGAAAAGCGTTTTCTCCGAATTTTGACTGAAGGTTTAATATAAAATCCGGATTTGACTTTGTTATAAAATACATAGTTCCGGCAACAACAGCCGCAGAAATTCCTGTAAGCAAAGTATAGGAAAAAGCTGCTGGAGCGAACTTCTTAAACCGTCTGAATCCATAAAACAAAAAACCGATTGTCACAAATTCATTTCTTGCCATGCGCAGGAGCATTGTGGAAAAACCGCTTAAAATCAAAAACCAGAAAAAAACTCCGCAAAACATAAGGCCGTAACTAAAAAAAGTTCCGAAGAATGAGTTCTGCCTTGAATTTAACAGAAGCGAAGTTCCGACAAAAACCGCTGAACACAAAGATTCGAGAATTACGATTATAAAAAGCGTAAAAAATGTTTTATTTAAATTTTTTCTGGCAACAGGTGCAAATTTTACAATAAGTTCTTTGTTTTTCAATTATTTAAACAGCTCCATCTGCGTACCGTCAACTTTAACGGATTCAACTTCTTTTGTACACAACCGAATGCCAAGGGTCTTGAGTCCTTTTTCTTCAAAACTTTGTGCCTTAAAACTTTCTTCCAAAACTTTTACACGAGGCTTTTTTTCGTAATACAGTGTAAAAGTAAATTTTTCGCGAGTATCGACATGCAAAACTTCCATTCCGTCCGGCGCAATAAAATAATCGCGGTTTAAAATCCAGCTTGGAATTCTCGTTCTTTTTATAAAACAGTATTTTGTCTTTGGATCACGGAAAATTACAGTAAAAAGAACCTTGCTTATAATTTCTTTTTCTGCAATTTCGCAAAACCACATTCCCCTGTCAACAAACATTTTTTGAGGAACGTCGCAAACCGAATACATTCCTGTTTTTCGCATTACAAGAATTCTGTCATAAGGCGAAACTTTTTTAATTTCCTGACCACCGGAAACATTGATTCCAAGATAGCCTTTTTCGTCATAGCGCAAACTCTGATCAGACTTAGCGACAGACTTAACATCGACAGCAGAAAAACTCGTGACTGTCGTTTTTCGGCGCAACATCTGAGGAGAAAACTTTTTAAATTTTTCAAGCATTGAACCAAGATAATCAATTGCGCAACCAACAAGATTTTTTAAAAGGCCTGCAATTTCTTTAAGCCTTGCATTGATTGCCGCAACTTCTTCGCGGTTTTTGTTTATATCGTAAAGAGAAATCCTTCTTATTGGAATTTGAAGCAAATGTTCAACATCATCATCGCTAATTTCACGCACAAGCTCAGCCTTAAACGGCTCAAAACCTTTATAGACCGCTTTTATAACATCTTCCTGCGTCTTTTTCGTTTCAATCGCTTTATAAATTCTTTCTTCTATAAAAATTCTCTCCAAAGTACGGATATGAAGTTTATCCATTAAAGTGCCGCGTTCAAATTCAAGCTCGTCCTTTATTATTCCCGTGAGTTTTTGTGAATAAAACCCAATTATCTGGGTTGCCGTCATTGCAACTGGCATATTGTCTTTTATTACGAGCATTTGACAGGCAATTGTTTTTTCGCAATCGGTGTAGGCATAAAGACTGTCGATTACATCTTTTGTATAAACTCCACGCGGAAGTTTTATTTCGATACAGCAATGGTCAGTCGTAAAATTATCAACCGAACTGATTTTTATTTTTCCGGCACGATAAGCGTTATCAATCGACTGGAGCAAATCTTTTGCGTTTGTATCAACAGGAAGTTCTGTAATTACGATTTTTTTGTCATCGGTAGTATCAAACTTTGCACGAGTAACAATTTTTCCGTTTCCGTCGTTGTAATTTGAAACATCGATTAAACCGCCTGTTGCGGAGTCCGGATAAATCTTGAATTTTTCACCTTTTAAGCACTTTATTTCCGCGTCTAAAACTTCTTTCAAATTGTAAGGCAGAATTTTCGTGCTCATTCCGACCGCAATACCTTCAGCACCCATAATCAGCGTAAGAGGAATTTTTGCCCGATAAACCTCCGGCTCAATATCGCGGCCATCATAATTTGGAACATAGTGAGTAATTTTTGGATTTGTTACTAAAAAATCTTTTGCAAGAGGGTGAATCCGGCATTCAATGTAACGGCCAGCAGAAGGTCCGTCGCCAGTAAATTTATTTCCGAAGTTTCCTTGTTTTTCTATGAAAATTTCTTTATTCGCAAGATTTACAAGCGCTCCGTAAATTGAAGCGTCGCCATGAGGATGATATTTCATCGTACGTCCAACCACAAAACTTACTTTTTGAAAATATCCGTCATCAACTTCAAAAAGGGTGTGCATAATTCTGCGCTGAACAGGCTTTAACCCGTCCTCCAGATCAGGAATTGCGCGGTCGCGGATTACATACGAAGCATATTCAATAAAATTTTTGTCGAATAGATTTTTTACAAATGCCATTTTCTTTCCTATACATCAATTTCGGCGTTGCTAAGCAAGTGCTGTTCTATAAAAGAACGGCGTTCAGGAGTGTTTTTGCCCATATAAAAAGCAAGCAACTGAGGAATAACCTTAAGCTGACTAACTTCAACCGGCGTTAAATGCATTGTCTGAGGGTCAATAAACTGCCTAAATTCACTAGGGTTAATTTCTCCCAATCCTTTAAAACGGCTGGTCTCGCAATTTTTTCCGAGTTTTTTCTGAGCCTTGTCGCGTTCATCTTCGCTATAACAATAAATATTTTCTTTTTTTGTGCGAACTCGGAAAAGAGGAGTTTCCAAAATCCAAACCCTGCCGCTTGTAACAAGCTCTTCAAAATAGCCAAGAAAAAAAGTAAGCACAAGGTTTCTGATATGAAATCCGTCATTATCGGCATCGGTTGCAATTACGATTTTTGAATAACGGAGGTCTTCGACAGAATTTTCGATTCCAAGAGCGCGCATAAGCTGAAAGAGCTCATCGTTTTTGTAAATATCAGTCTGCTTTTTGCCGTACATATTCTCCGGTTTTCCGCGCAGAGAAAAAATCGCCTGAGAATTTGCATCGCGGCTGTGCGTCATGACGCCTGAAGCAGAATTTCCTTCGGTAATAAAAATCATCGAATTTTCGCCTTTTGTTCCGTCTTCAAGATGGAAACGGCAGTCATCAAGTTTAGGAATTCGAATGCTCACCTTTTTGGCCGCTTCTTTTGCCTCTTTTTTTACAGCGCTCAATTCTGTACGAAGTTTTTCATTTGCTTCAATTTTTTTCTGAAGCATTTCCGCAGCCTTTGGATTTTTATGAAGCCAATCATCAAGTCCAGACTGAACTTCGCTCACAATCCACTGTCTTATGTCAGTATTGCCAAGTTTATTTTTGGTTTGACTTTCAAAAATCGGATCTTTTACTTTTACAAGAACGGCAGCCGTAATTCCTTCGCGAATGTCTTCAGATTTGTAATTTTCTTGAAAAAACTCATTCACGCCTTTTATAAAACCTTCCTTAAATGCAGTCAGATGAGTTCCGCCGTCGCTCGTAAACTGTCCGTTTACAAAAGAAAAATAATTTTCGCCATAAGCATTTGTGTGGGTAAATGCAAACTGTAGGTGCGCGCCAGTGTACGAACCAATTGGATAAATCGTATCAGCTTCAAGCTCTTTCTGCAAAAGGTCCAAAAGTCCGTTTTGACTTGCAAAAACCTGTCCATTAAAGTTGATTGTAAGGCCTGTATTTAAATAAGCATAATTCCAGAGCCGTTTTTCGACAAATTCCATATTAAAGCTGTACTTGCCAAAAATTTCTTCATCTGGAACAAATTCAAAATAAGTTCCGTTTTTTGCAGGCTTTGAAAGTTTTACAGTATTTTTTTCTGCAATAAGCTTTCCGCGTTCAAAAACCGCTTCTGTAGCATAACCGTCGCGAATTGCAATTACCTTAAAATACGAAGAAAGCGCATTTACAGCCTTTGTGCCGACGCCATTCATTCCGACAGAAAACTGAAAAACATCGTCATTGTACTTTGCCCCGGTGTTTATCTGGCTTACACATTCAACAACCTTTCCGAGCGGAATTCCACGTCCGTAATCCCGAACTTTCACGCGGTTTTCAACAATTTGAATATCGATTCTATTTCCAAAACCGACAATAAATTCATCAATTGAATTATCGATAACTTCTTTTAAAAGAATGTAAATTCCATCGTTCTGGTTTGAACCATCGCCAAGACGTCCAATATACATTCCTGAACGCAAGCGGATGTGTTCCAAAGCATCAAGATGTTTAATCTGCGAATCGTCGTAAGCCGCAAGTTTTTTTCCGTTAGATTTTAAAGACGGATCGATTGATTTTGCCGCGGCAAGGGCTTTTGCTGTCTGTTCTACAGTAATTCCACGTTTTGCAGAAGTTTTTTCTTCCGTTTTTTTAGGCTTAGCCTTTGTTTTAGCGTTGTCCCACGCTCTGAAAGTTCCGGTTTCGTCAATTCCAGCGACAGGCTTTTTTGCTTTTATAAAAGTTTTTTCTGTTTTTGCGGCAGTTTTCTTTTCAACTGTCTTTTTTTCTGTTTTTTTGTTTACAGCAGAAGTTCTTTCTGCAATTTTAGACGTTTCAGTTTTTCCACCCATAAATCTAAGTTTAGCGGAAATTTTCAAACTCCTCAACACAAGCATAACATAAGTATCAGCCAATTTTGCTTTTATAGCAGTTTTACAGCACCGTATTCACTGTCCTTAAAATTCAAGAGACTTTGAATCATTGTCTGCGCTCTAGGACTTGCCTCAGAAACCCGCTCAACTTTTCCAGAAAAATGCTTTACAAGAGGATTTATATATCTTTTTTTTACTTCAAGATTTACGCTGTAATAATTTTGCTCAGGTTCCTGGCAAAACCGTTCAATCTGCGTCATTGTCCGCCATTTTTTTATAAGCGAAGAAAGATAACTGTCGTTCTGAACCGCATATTCGTCAAAAATTTCAATCACTTTTTTTTCGCTCAAAGACATGCAGTCTTTTTCTGTTATCAGTTTTTTTTCAATCGCAAGATTTACGATTTTTCCAAGCATATTTAACGCAAGTTTATTTTCGTTGCGCTGTAAAATCAAAGAGCAGTCGCAAAAACCTTCGGTATAAAGTTCTGCAAGTTTTAAATCCGAAAACCCAAGCTCATCTTTTCCACTTTCGTTTTTTAACACACAGATATTTTTATAAATTTCTTCAGTTTCTTCAAATGTCCAGACGTGTCCGTTGTTCAAAAATGCCAGGACCATATTGCTAGGAAACATATATTCCAGCCTGTCTGCGCTCAGACGCGGAATTTCGTTGTCGCACAAAGGATAAATGTGATAATCGGCAATTTCCTCAAGTTCAATCCTGTCTTTTTTTAAAAGTTCAGCAAGTTTTTCGTCGCCAGCAAGAATATTAAAAGTTTCGTTTTCACTCAATTCCTGCTTTAAAGCGTCTCCCTTCCTAAAATCATTTACGTGGCTAAAAACGCCTGTCGCAATGTCATGAAAAAGAGCCGCAAGTGTCTGCTTCTTATCCTGAGAAAAATTCCAGGCAACAAGAGCTGTTCCAACACTGTGATCAAAACGGCTGTAAAAAAATCTATTTCTGTAAAGCGCAGTCCAGTCAGTTCCGCACAAAAGCCCAATGCCTTTAAGCCTCTGTAAAGCCGGCAGACAAACATAACCGCAAAGCCAGGAAGGAAACTCCTTGCAGAGGATTTTATGATATTTTGAAGCAAAATCTTCCATATGTACTTTAAATATTCCAAAATTTTATTTTAAAAGCGAAGGTTTTCCTGTAAATAAAATCCGCAAATTTAATTTTATGTAAGAACAAATTTCGCGCGAATAAGAATTCAAAACAAAAAGTGCCGGCGTCTTTGAGGCAACTCCGTAAACGTCCGTAAAACCAATTCTATTTGCAAGCCGTTCCGCCCTCGCAAGGTGAAAATCGCTTGTCACAACAGCAACCGGCGCATTTAAAATTTCCTGAACTGTTTTATTCTCATGTTCTGCAAGAATTTTTGCGCTAAACAAAAAATTCTCAATCGTATCTTTTGCCATATTTTCCGCAAGAACCCTTTTTCCGTCAATTCCGCAGGATTCAAGCGCAGGTTTTAAAACGTCAGATTCCGGACAAGGAGAAAATCTTCCTTGTCCGCCGGTTACAACAGAAATCGCCTGAGGCTGAGTTTTTAAGTACTCGCCTGCCACACGCACACGGTTTTGAACCGACAATGTCAATTTTGCGTCTTTTGTAATTCCACCGCCAAGCAAAATCACATACTGAACTTTTTCTTTTCCGTCAGAAAGTTTCGGATTACAGATAAGAAACAAGTTTATACCGCAAATTACAGCGCATAAAAAGACAAAAATGCAAAAAAATATTTTTACGCTGCGTTTTATCTTAAAAAAAATCGTTCTTAAAAGCTTTTTTTTCTGCAAAACAGCAAGAACTGCAAAAAATACGGCGCACAAAAGCCAGACAGCAGAAAAACCAAAAAAGGTTCCCAAAAAAGTTCCGGGAGAAGCAATCTGCATTGCAACAAAATAAAAAAAAGACAAGGCAGAAATAAAAACAAAAATTGCAAAAATCATAAACTTTAATAAAAAAATGGAGCAAACTTTTACAGTCGAGTGGCTTTCCGCCCTTCCGCTTTCGCTCCATTACATTCCGGCAATTTCGCAAAGCTTAATCGCCAGAATGTAACTTCGGGGCTGCAATCCAGGCTAGGATTTACCCAAAAATATGCATTTTACCGCTTAACGGCCAAATCCCGGAAATCCGCCAGGAAAACCGCCGCCCATTCCAGCCATTCCTTGCATAAGTTTTGCCTGCATTCCGCGATTTTTTGTAAGTTTTTTCATTGTAAGCTTAGTTTTTTCAAACTGCTTTATTAGTTTATTTACTTCAGCTACGCTTGTTCCGCTTCCTTTTGCAATTCTCTTGCGGCGGCTCGGACCAATAATCAAATGATTATTGCGCTCCTTTTGAGTCATCGCCTGAATAATCGCCTTCTGTCTTTTCATTCCAGAAAGGTCAATCTTGCTTTCATCTATTTGTCCAGAAAGTCCAGGAATCATATCGAGCAAAGAACTTACGCTTCCCATTTTTCCGACGTTTTCAAACTGAGCAAGCATATCATTCAAAGTAAATTCATTTCGGGCAATTTTTGCCTGAAGTTTTTTGGCTTCCTCTTCATCAACCGTCTGCTGAGCTTTTTCAACCAAACTTACAATGTCGCCCATGCCAAGAATACGGCTTGCTATTCTGTCCGGATGAAAAGGTTCAAAATCATCAGTCTTTTCGCCTGTACCGATAAACAAAATCGGTTTTCCAGTGATTGTCTTTAAGGAAAGGGCCGCACCGCCACGAGCGTCGGAGTCAAATTTTGTAAGAATTACACCTGTAAGTCCAAGCTGCTCGTCAAAACTTTTGGCAACGTCAACTGCGTTCTGGCCGGTCATTGCATCTGCAACCAAAAGCACTTCCTGAGGGGCAACTGCTTTTTTTACAGAAACAAGTTCTTCCATCATATTTTCGTCAATTTGGAGACGGCCGGCAGTATCAACAATCACCGTATCAAAACCATTCTTTTTTGCAAACGAAAGACCGTTTTTTGCAACTTTTACGGCATTTTTTTCACCATCTTCAAAATAAACACTTACGCCAATCTTTTCGCCAAGAGTTTTTAACTGCTCAACGGCAGCAGGACGAACAAGGTCACAGGCTACAAGAACAGGTTTTCTGCCTTCTTTTAAAAGTCTGGCTGCAAGTTTATGAGCGGCAGTCGTTTTACCAGCTCCCTGAAGACCAAGCAAAAGAATTACAGACTGTGTATCAGGACCTTTTAAGTGCAAGTCAACCTTCTGGTCGCCGAGCATTTTTACAATGCGATCATAGATAATTTTTACAAACTGCTGTCCAGGATCTACAGCGCGCAGAACTTTTTCGCCTTTAGCTTCTTCAATCGTAGCATTAACAAAGCGACGCACAACACGAAGGTTCACATCGGCTTCAAGAAGAGCCATTTTTATCTGTTCAACTGTGTCTTCAATATTTTTTTCTGTAATCGTAGATTTTCCGCTCACAGTACGGACAATATTACTGAAAGTATTTGTAATTTTTTCAAGCATTTTTTATTCCTGTAAACAATCAGCTAATTTTTAAATTTTAGTCAATTTTTCCTGTTGTCAAAAGGTCGTTAATCAAGTCAGCAGGTTTTATTTCCTTATTGAGAATTCTATAAAGACCTTCGCAAATCAGAAGTTTAATACCAAGCTTAGCAGCAATTTCGTGCACATATTTGCAGGCAACAGCACCTTCCGACAAATAGCCGATTTCGCCAATGCGCGCAATAAGGTCATCAAGATTTTTAAATTTTTCAAGCATGTCTGTTTTTATCATATCCTGACCAAAACGGCGGTTACGTCCATATTTTGAGCGGCAGGTTACATCAAGATCGCCTACACCGGCAATCGAAGTAAATGTTTCTGGATGTGTTGCTCCCATAGCCATGCCGAGAGTTTGAATTTCGTTAAGTCCGGCAGCAAGAAGCAAAGATTCCGTATTATCGCCAAACTGATCCGAATGTTCAGCAATAGCGTCCAATGCGCCAAAAACAATCGCAATTACGTTCTTTGCGGCGGCACAAATCTGAACACCAATAACATCAAGCGAAGAATAAACCATAAGTCCAGGAACATGCATAAGTTCCCGGAAACGAATAGAATTTTTCGCATTTTCAGAAGCAGCAATCAAACCTGTAAGTTTTCCCATTGCAACTTCCTCTGCATGAGAAGGTCCGGCAATATAAACAAGCTGACCTTTATAACATGGAGGCAAAACATTTTCCAAAGTTTCAAGAACAAGTTTCGGTCCTTCGGCAGAAGTAATAAAACCTTTTGTAATTACGCCGATAGTAACATTTCCCTGCTTAATATCATCAACTTCAAGCAGCTGCTTAGCAGTAGAAGCAAGATAGAGCGAAGGAGAAGCAAGAATCAAAAATTCTTTTCCGCTGGCAACTTCTTTTATATCAGAAGAAGCAGTCATATTTTCAGAAAGAGGATAGCCCGGAAGATAGCGCTTATTTTCATGATTGTTATTTATGCCGTCAACTACATCCTGTTCGCGCGCCCACATCTGAACCTTATGTCCACCACGGGCAATTGCCTGTGCAAGACCAGAACCCCACGCACCAGCACCAATAACACCAACATTTTTAGATACCATTTAAGACCTCGTAATTTTTTCTCTAATAAAGCCAATAAACCACAGAGATAGTATTCTAATTATAGCAACTTATTTTAACAGGGGCAATTACACGCTATTTTTTGTATTTATGGGCGTTCCGGCAACAAGTTGCCGTCCGGCTTTTCAGGGTTGCATTGTTTTCTTTCATTGCATTCCAGAAAACAACACCTCCGGCGCCCTTACAATCCGTAACGCATTCACAATTATTTCTTAAATTTCAGGAATAATTCTTCCACAGCCGTAAAATGTTTTTTTCCAGTAATTTTCATTCAAACCGCTGATAATTACACCAGTTCTTGGACCGCCGCTTGCCGCATTTAAAAATAAATTCTGTTTTCCAAAGTCATTTTCTCCAGGATTTTTTCCTAAATAAATACCAACATGCGTAATTCTTGAATCAGAAGCGCCCTTAAAAAATATTAAATCGCCAGGAAGAGCTTCTCCCAACGAAACAGGAGATGTCTGATTGTAAATATCCTGGGCGTTTCCCCTTACATCTATACCAAGGCTCTGTTTTGCCGTATAGGATACAAGTCCAGAACAGTCAAAGCCCGGTCGTGGAGTTTTTCCGCCCCAAACGTAGCTTATGCCTTTATATCCCATTCCAAAATCAATAAACTTTTTACGCATATCTATTACAGAATCCATTTTTTTCTCGGACTCTTCAATCGACATAGTTTTATTATTTTCATCCTGCCGCTCCAGCAGTTTTTTCTGTTCATTTTCTTTTACAACAGGTTTATTTGCCGTAGTTTTTCTTTTTGAATCTAGTTTCTGTTTTTTTTCAGTTTTGTTTTGGTTTTCTAAAATTTCTTTTTCGGAATTTTTTTTCTGAGAATCTGCCTTTTGTGTCTGTCTTACAGAAACATCTTCTTTTTTTGACTGTCCCGTAGAATCCGTTGCCGTATTTTCAGTTTTTGTCTTCGCTGTGTTTTTTGCAGGCTTATTTTTTAAATTCGCCTTGTTTTTTTCAAGCTCTGCCTTTGCTTTTTCTTTTGCCGAAGAAATCTGGCTTTTTGAAGAAGCAACTTTCTGGCGCTCATTTTCAATTCTTTTTAGAATATCGAGTTTTTTTTGCTTTACGCTTTCAAAAAATTTAGAATTTTCAGCTTCTATTTCTTTTTTTGAAGGCTCAACGACAATTTTATAAAAATCGCCTTCTTCAATCTTTTGGTTTTCAAAAATATCATCGCCTTTGTTATCTGCCGCATAAACTGCAAAAGATGAGACAAAAAGAACTAAACTAAAAAAGAATGCTTTTCTTTGAGAATTTTTCATATAACCAGCCTGAACAAAAAAATCAAATTCATTGGATTTTCTTCTAAAAAATAAAAACTTTGTCTGCAAAAGAGACAAAGTTTTTATCAGAAAATCAAATCACATAAACTAAATAATTAAATCTTAAAGTAAATTATTTAGCATCAAGAGTCTCTTCAGCTTCAGTATTAACTTCTTCGCTGTTTGAAGTAATCATCATGTTCTGAAGTTTAAGAGAAAGAGCTTCTTTCAAAGCTTTTCCTTCGTCAGTATTGTCTTCGATAGAACTCATAGCGCTCTGAATCTGAGCATCATAAAGTTTTTTTGTCATGCCCCAAACAGCATAGTATTCATAATAAACCTTTGACTCTTTTGCTTTTTTTGATGGCTTTACTTCTTTCTGGATCCAATATGAAGCAATTTTTTCAAGACCGTTAAGCTCAACGGCAGAAACAGCCTGCTTGTACATATTCAATTCTTGTTCCAAAGAAGTTGGATCTTTTACATCGCCAGACTGTTTTGAACGTCCTTTCTGAGCAGCAGAAACAGCTTTTCCAACAATTCTCTGCATTTCATCACCAACCTGAACTTCTACATCAACCAAGTCAGCCCACTGCTTTGTAAATTCAAGGTTATCGCCACGAGAAACTACAACAAATGGCTTTTTGCCGGCAATTCCTGGCATAATCGGAGAAAGATATTCTGCAGAATAATTTCCGTTTCCAATTTCAACAACCCACTGAGGAATTTCTGAACCAAATGATGCTCCCTGATAGTCAAGAATCGTTACGTAATTCTTCTGAACTTTAGCAGCATTGCCTTTAATTCCAGAACCAGAAACTTTTGTAGTTCCACAGCTACTGAACAGAGCAGCAGCTACAACAGAAAGAATAAAAATAGTCTTTTTCATTTTATTTCTCCCACAAAAAGTCAAGATTAAAACTTGAGTTTTAGGATTGACTTTTTAAGTTGTTCCGCAACGAAGTGAGAAACAACAGATTATAAGAAAGTTTGCAACGCAAACTTGTAAAGATAAAAACAGACGCCATTTTCGGCTATTTTTATCTTACCTCCTGCTAAAAAATTTGCAAAGCAAATTTTATTTTTTAACAAACCGCCAAAAAGACGGATAAATCCTAAATAAAAAACAGTTACCTAAAAGAAAGATTATTCATATAAGAATCAAAATTTTTGCTGAATTCTGTTCCTATATTTTTCTCCAAAACCCGATAAGTTCTATTTTTTGCATCGGATTCAGAAGGAGCACCTTCCCTTCCTTTTAAGTTTATTGCAAACAGCGACTCCGACTTCAAATTATCAGAAAAATCTAAGTCCAACGTATAAACGCAATATGTAATTTTTCCTTTTTTTGAAATTTCGGAAGAATAACTGCCTTCAAGCCCGTATTTTTCTTTTTTAGACGAAGATGTTTTAAATCCGTACTTTGAAAAAATGTTTTGAAAAGCAGATTTTATCTTATTTTCCTTGTCGCCACCAACCCTTATATAAATCGTAATTCCTTCGGCAAACTTCTTTTGAGCAGCCTGCATACTTTGAAGCGAAACAATTTGTTTGCTGATTGCATTTCCCTGCTCAAAATCAATTACTGTAAGATTTTTAAGCAGCCTGTCGTTTTCAGAAGCAATGTCAGCAGCAAAACAAATCTCACTATAACCGTAAAAAGAATGCGGATTTTTTTCAGACTCTGCTACAGACTGTCTAACAACTGCATCGTTTTTCTGTATAAGATCCAAATAAACAGCGGCTGTCTTTTTTCTGTCAAGAACTGCAATTGCATACCACTTCTTTTCAGGCGAATTATAAAAATATTCTGCAATTTCTATTCCAATCAGATTTTCTGCTTCAATTTGGCTCGTTATATTCTGCTGCAAGTTTCCAGAAGAAGAAAAAGAAACTTTTCCGTCAGAAAGCGCCTGTTCCATTTTTTTTGATGCGACACTGTTCGACTTTACTGTCTGCCCGAAAATAGAAGAAAGGTTTTTTACAGCTTCAAGTTCTGCACTTTCCCGATTTTCTCCAGAGCCAGTTCCGTTCATATAAGTTTCCGAAGGATAAACGCTTGTCGGCAGAGTTGTCCATTCCGGCATTTTCTTTTTTGCGCCAAAAACTAGGCAGACAGAGAATATAAAGGAAAAAACAAAAATGCTTTTTTTCATAAAAATCCTTAAACTTTCTTACGTTATTGAATTTTGCAAACTGTTAGAATTTTACAGCAGATTTTTTTATATACTTCTTAATATCGTTGTTCTGATCAGACCAAATAATCTTGTTTGTTTCCAAATCAATCAACTGCATATCAACCTGGTAAGTTCTTACCTGCTGTCTTCCGTCAGTATCTACAATTGTCGTAACAGTGCCCTGGAGCATAAAGTCTGCGGCAGTTTCGTTTCCGATAGATTTAGCAGTTTCGTAAGCATTCTCTGCCTGATCGTATTTTTCTGCACGCAACTCTTCTCTCTGGTTTGCATCCGCTACAAATTCCAAAGTTCCGTCATTGATAATTACATTCTGAAATCTTTTTGAAAGAATTGAAGTGTCAATATGTTCAACGCTCTTGTTTTTGATAGTTCCAATAATTACAACAGGTGTTCTGCCTTTTGCGCTCTTAAAATTTGCAACGCGTTTTGACTTTATGCACGAATCAATCAAAGCTGTGCAAACCTGATTAACATCGTTGTCGTTCCAATATCCGCTCAAATCTTTTACGCTTTCTTCTGCTCCATATCTTTTCACAGAAGTAGATCCGCAAGAAAAGAAAAACAACGAAGAAACAACCAATAAATTTGCCAATACTACTTTTACTTTCATAAATTACCTCTCAATAATAAATCTATTTTATACAAGAAGAAACAACCAAAGAAGGTTTTCCTTCTTTTACCTCAGTTTCAAAAGGTTTTTCGACTATACTTCCATCAGAAAAGCGATAAACCACCTTTCCCTTATATAAGCCAGAAGGAACAGTAAAACCTGCGGCATTTACAGTTTCTGGGAAAAATTCTCCTTGACGAATATCAGCAGTTTCGGTCAAATCAATAGCCGAAAGACCAGCTGCCGTTGAAGAACAAAGCGCGTCAAAAGCAATCGAAGCCAAAGTATAAGCAATGCTTCTTCCCGAAAGCATTTTTAAGCCTTCATAACTAGCGTTTATACTTGCAATTCCTGCCACAATTCCACTGACTTTTTTCGTAATACTGCGGTTCATGCTTGCAGCGTATTCTTTTCTAGCTCTAAGTTTAACAGATTTTTCCAAATTTGCATTAAAATTTTCTATTATAATAGCACTTTTGGTTCCCACATTATTCAGCACAACGTCAACACTGCTTACAGTAGATTTTCCCGCATAAAACGGATAGACAAATTTAAACTGAACAGGAAGAAGGCGATAAGAAGAATTTCCAGTCGGAACATAAAAATATGTAGACTTTGAAGGAAAATAAACTTCTTTTGCAGTCTGTTTTCCAATAAGACCAGCAAGAGCAAGAACGTTAACGCGTCCTTTGCCGGAAGGAATTGCTGAATCAACAGAATCAAAATCTTTTACAAGCGACTTTAAAACAATAGAATCAGAATCAACCTGGCTTTTATCGCCATCTGCCTGTCTTAAAATTAGACTTAAGTATCTGGCAAGAGATGATTCCTTATAAACGTCTTTTTCGGTTGGCTTCTTAGGCAAATCGGCTGTAAAAACTGAAGAATCAATATTATAAGCGCTCAGAGATTTTGCGTCCTCATCAAGCTTTTCGCGGACAGAAGGATCCAGGCCATTTTTTATCAAAACTTCACCGTAAAGACGTCTGTATTCAGGAAGTTTTACGTCAGAAAGTTTGGTGAGCTGGTTTACAGCGCTGTTTAAATCTCCCTGCAAATAGTAACAAAGGGAATTCATCGTGTTTACAAGAAGATACTCGTAAACATTGCCCGTATATTCTTTTAAATTTTCGTTGACAATCGCTTTTCCGATTGATTTTGTAATGCTTTTTGTAAGCGTGTCAAACATCTGCGCGTCAGTCTTTTCAAAAACAACCGAAGCCTGAGCATATTCACCAATAATAAAATAGAGCATAGCAAGGTCAAGATTGTCCCTTATATCTGCCTTTTTTCTTGTTTTGTACAGCATCATTCCAAGACAAGTAGAATAATTTCTCTGATTGTAGGCTTTTTTATACTCTTCTTCGTTGTATTTGATTGGCTTTACTTTTTTGGAGTGCTGTTTTTTTTCAGCCGCAGCAATATTCTCTAGTTCTGTATCTTCTATATTTGAGGAAGAACATGAAACAAAAAAACATGCCAACAGAAGTATAAAAATTTTGATAATTTTTTTCATTTTAAGCTCGCAACCGTGAATAATCTTCAAAACTATTTTTAATTTACTCGAACCATTATTGAGTATGATAGATGCAAAATCTAAAAAAAAACTAAAAACTATTTGACAGAGTTTTTTCAACTTCATCAATCACATCGTCTGGAGTGCTTGCTCCTGCCGTAAGCCCGACTTTTTCAAGAGAAAAAAAATCTTCAGGAATTTCAGCTGCCTTTTCAATCAGGGCAGCGTGTTTGCAAAGCGACTTTGCTTTTCCGTAAAGCCGATTTGTATTTGCGCTGTTTTTTCCGCCAATTACAAGAACTCCGTCTACTTTTTTGCACAAATCCGTCAAACTGTCCTGACGGTCGTAAGTTGCAGGACAAATAGTGCGCAAAACTTTCAAATCAGGAATTTTTTCTTTTAAAACAGCGGCAATTTCATCAAACAGTTTTACACTAAAAGTCGTCTGGCTTATCAAAACACAGTTTTCCGGCACATTTTCTGAAAAAAGTTTTTTATATTCAAAAACAGCATCTTCGACAGATTTTACAAGGACAAAATCGAGTTTCTTTCCGGCATCTTCCGCGCCACGTCTGGCCGCTCCCTCAATTCCAATCACCTCTCCGTGGTTTGCATCTCCCGTAAAAAAAATAATCCAGCCGTTTTTTGCAAAATCTGCACATTTTTTTTGGTTGGCCCGCACGATTGGACAAGTTCCATCCAAAACTTTTGCACCAGTCTTTTCAAGCCCTTCTTTTATTTCTGGAGGAACTCCATGCGCCCGAATTACAACCGTATCTTCTTTTTTTACACAGGAGATTTTTTTTTCATCAAGAATTTTCAATCCGCGGTTTTCAAAAGTTTTTAGGGCCAAAGGATTGTGAATAAGAGGTCCAAATGAATAAACCTGTCCGTTTTTATTTTCTTCAAGTGCACTGTCTGCCGTTTTTACAGCATGCCGCACACCGGCGCAAAAACCCATTTTTTCTGCACGAATAATTTTCATAGAATTTAAATATCGCATTTTATAAAATTCATTACAAGCAAAAAAGCATAAAAAAAAGCCGCAGATAAAAATCCACGGCTTAATCATTCATTAAAAGTTAAAAGCTATTCGCTTTTTTCTTCTGAACGAACATTTGCTTTTGGCAAAACTGCAACAGGTTTCCAATTTTTTCTTACTGTTGCGATGAATGAACCTGCAATGAACAATGATGAATAGCATCCGGAAATAAGACCAACTACGAGCGCAATTGCAAAATTCTTGATGTCGCCAGTTGTAAATACAACGAGAGCAAGAACAGCAAAAAGTGTTGTTATTGTCGTAATTACAGAGCGACTCAAGGTTGCAGTAAGAGCGCTGTTAAGAATATCTTTGAAAGTTTTCGCTTCCACAATCTTCATATCAGAACGAACGCGGTCAAGAATTACGACTGTTGCATTAATTGAATAACCGATAATTGTAAGAATTGCGGCAATTGAGGTCGTTGTAAATTCAAGCTGTGACCATGTAAAGAATGAAATCATAATCAAAGCGTCGTGAATAACGGCAATTACAGAGCCAAGAGCGGCATCCCACTTAAATCGGAACAATGTGTATGCAAAAATCAAAACCAAAGTCGCCAAAACCAAAATAATAGAATCACGAATCAAAGATTTTGAAAACTGCGCGCTTATTGACTGGCTCTGTTCAATTACAACATTCTCGTTGCCATATTTCTCTGCAAGAACAGACTTAACTGCATTTTCTACACTTTCACCAGATTCAGTGCGAACCTGATAAGTATTTTCATCTCCAGCAGACTTTACAGAAGCGTTGATTTTATTAGAAGAAAGAAGTTCTGCGATTTTGTCAGAATCTGTTTCTGCCGCAACACTAACCTGAATGTTCTGGCCAGGTTTAAATTCAAGGCCCCAGTTCATTCCGCGAACACAAAGGCTTACAATTCCAGAAACAATAAGAACTGCGCTCAAAACAACTGCTGCAGGGAAAAATTTACTAAAATGAATTATTTTTTTCATTACTGTTTAACTCCCCAGCCGATACTGATTTTTTTCTGTCCGATTACATCTGTGTTAAAGTCAAACATAAGGCGGGAAATTACCAGTGCTGTAAATACTGATGAACACACACCAATTGCAAGAGAAACTGCAAATCCCTGGATCGAACCAGTACCAAGCTGGCTCAAGAACAGGGCGGCGATAAATGTAGTAATGTTAGAGTCCATAATTGCCCAGAATGCGTTGTCAAAACCGGAAGCAATTGCTGCGGCACGGCTCTTTCCAAGCGCAAGCTCTTCCTTTATGCGTTCAAAAATAATTACGTTGGCGTCAACAGACATACCAACTGTAAGAATCATACCGGCAACAGAAGAAAGTGTAAGTGTAAGGTTGAATGCTGAAAGCACAGCGAACATGATGTACATATTGAGAATCTGTGCAATAACTGCATAAAAACCAGCACCCATGTAATAAACAATCATAAAGATAAACACAAGTGCAAGACCAAGAGCCAAAGCCATCATTCCCTGATGGATTGCCTGTTTTCCAAGAGAGGCGCCGACAACCTGCTGGCTTTCAATCTTTAAAGGAACTTCAAGATAAGAAGTCTGAAGAACCTTCTGAATATTCTGGGCTTCTTCTACACTAAAACCGCCAGAAAGACTTACGTTTCCACCAGTAATAGCCTGGCGAATCGTAGCAGCAGATTTTACTTTGTTGTCGTTTACGATTGCAAGACGTTCGCCTACGTGAGCGCCTGTAAAGTCAGCAAAAATTGTTGCTCCTGCAGAATCAAGAGAGAAGTTTACTTCTGTCTGTCCTGTTGTCTGGTCGCGGCTTACCTGAGCTGATTTTACGTGATTTCCATCGAGGGCAATCTGTTTTTTAACTGCAATGTATCCAATTCTCTGGTCAAGACCATAAGAATCTTTTGTATAATAGCCGAAAACTTCAGTGTCTGAAGGAATTACCGATGGGTCTGCAAGAGAGCCGTCTGCCTTAAAGGCGTCAGGTCCAACAGAAGCATAGTAAGCGGCAAATGCATTTGTTGCGTTTTCATCAACAAGGCGGAAATTCAAGCTTCCTTTGCCCTGAATAATAGAATTTACGCTTTCACCATCTGCCTGGCCTGGAATTTCGATATAAATTCTGTCTTCACCCTGCTGACGGATAACCGGAGAAGTAAGACCGAATTTATCGATTGAAGATGTAAGTGTCTCCAAAGCCTGTGTCATTGCCTGTTCTTTAAAAGCATCTGGATTTCCAACTTCAGAAGTTTCTTTCTGCTTAGCAAGCGCCGCATCCAAGTCTGCCTTTACAATAATGTTCATACCGCCAGAAAGGTCAAGACCAAGTTTTACAGACGAATTGTAATTATGTTTTGCTTTTAAATAGAGCGAGCGGTAATAATCTTCAAATACCGACTGCAATTCCGATGAACTTGAAAATGCGGAGAGAACTGCTGCAAGATTCATGTCCGAAGGAACATCTTTTTTAGCAGCTTTATATGCTTTTTTTGCTGCTTTTACAACGTAAGAGTAAGATTTGTCCAAAGAAGCATTTGCATCTTTGTTTGCCATTTGTTTTACAAGGGCAACTTCCTCTCTTGCTTTTTTCTCTGATTCATCCTTGATTTTTTCAAGTGAACTCAAAGCCACTTTCTGAATCTCATCTGGTGTACCAAAATACCATTTTACCGACGGTCTTAAAAAAAGCGCGCAAACGGCAAGTACAACCAAAATAAGAATAAAACGACTACGTTTATTCATTTAATAATTCCACCCTGAAAACTATTTATTTTCTTCTTCTGCTGCATTTTCTTCTGCAGAAGCTTCTGCTTTTACTTCAACAGCTGGCTCTTCGGCTTTTACTTCTTCAGCTTTCTTTGCTTTTTTAGAAGAAGCTTTTTCAACTGTTTTTTCTGTAACAACTGCAGAAATTGCAGAGCGTGAAAATTCAATCTGAGTATTTGAATCAACTTTTACAACAACTGTTTTTTCTTTTGTAGAGCTTACAGTTCCGTGGATTCCACCGATTGTAACAACTTTGTCGCCTTTTTTAAGGGCGTTAATCATTTTTTCAGTTTCCTTCTGTTTTTTATTCTGCGGACGAATAATGAAGAAATAGAAAATTGCAATGATTAAAATAAACGGAACTACAGACATAAGCATGTTGCCCTGTCCCTGAGCACCATTCTGCAATAAAGGTATAAAAGACATTTTTTCCCTTCCTTTTTTATTAAATTTTTAGCCTTAAAAGAATAACATTTTGATAATATTGTGGCAAGGCAAGAATAAAGATGTCTATTTGGACAGAAGCGTTTCAAGCTCTGCATTTAACAGCAAAAGGCTCTCATCTGCCGGAGAAATTGCAACTACTTGTTTTAAATAATACTGAGCCTTTCGATATTCTTTTTTGTTAAAATAAATTTGATACAGACGAAAAAGCGCATCCTTGTTGCGTGGGTTTGCTGTAAGGCTCGAACGCAAATCCACCATAACCGCATTTTCATTTTTCTGCAAAAAGCTTCGCTCGTAATAGAAGAAACTTTTCATTTTTGAAGATGCCCCGGAAAGATTCTGTTCAATAAGCTGAGAAGCCTCAGAACGCCTGTCGGTAGCAACAAGAACTTTTATATAATTTTGCAAGACCGCTTCGTTTTTTGGATTTTTTTCGTAAAGCGAAGAAATAATGTCCCACGCTTCGCTGTTTTTGCCAGACGCAAGACAGACATCAATGTGAGTAAAAATGCATTCTGCAGGAATGTCTTTTATTTTTATAAGGGCAGAACTTGTTTTGTAAGCTTCGTTCCATTTTTTCCGGCTTACAAAATCATTCACCTGAATTTTCATAGCCTCGATGTTCGTGCTGTCCGTCAAAAGAACCTTTTCTGCAAGTTCGCCAGCGGTTTTTCCATTTATTTTTGAACCAGTTTCCCCGGCAAGGCTTGCCGCAGTAAGAAGAATTTCTGTATCGTCAGGATAAAGAGAAAGCGCTTTTTCGATTGTCGCGCAGGCCGCCGTCATATTTTTATTCCAGTCTTTTTGAACTTTTGCGCGCAAAACAAGATATTCCCGGCTGTCGGAATTTGTAAGCGCATAAACATCAAGCAAGGAAGCAGAGCGAATATAATCGCCTTTTTCCGCAAGAATTTTCGCCCTGAACAAAACAAAATAAGAATTTTCCGGTTCCTGCTGCAAAACCCGTCCAACATAAAGCTCGCTTTCTTCAAGGGCGCCAAGCGCAAAAGCATTTTCTGCGCAAAGTTTTAGCGCCGGAGAATAAAACTGATTTTTTTCGAGAATTGATTTTGCAAGTTCGTAAGATTTTGAGTAATTTTTTAGCTTAAAATTGCAGTCAGCCAAAGCATAGCAAGTCTCTATTGTTTGTGGAGAAGAATCAAAAGCTTTCTCAAAAAAAACTAAAGCGTTTTCAAAATCATTCTGTCTGAGCAAAAGCAAGCCCTGCAAAAAATTAGCAACAACGCTTTCTGGATTTTCTTTTAATGCCAAAGAAAGAGATTCTTGTGCAAGCGGATAATAATCTTTTCTATTTTCGGAAGTTACGAGAACTAAAGAAGGAAGAACCAGTGTCAAAAAATCGGAACTTCCAGTGCTTTCATCGTAAATTCCGCGCTTTGCAGATTCAATTGCGCCGGTGTAAGGATTTGGCGGCAAGCCTTCAAACGGCTGAAAATTCACTTTTTCCTGCTGCCACAAAATCGTCATAAAAGAATATGCTGTGTTTAAAAGAATTTTTTCGTTTTCGGTATAGAATTCTGCATTTTTCCGCAAAATCGAATATGCAAGGTTTATAGATTCTGGAGAGCCGTTCTCAACAGCATTGACCGCTTCTTCTGGAATTCCTGAAAAAAATTTTTTTTCTTTTTTTGGAGGAAGCGCTATCGAAACTGATTCCGAGAGCTGCGCGCTGTACTGCCCTTCCAAATGATTTTCCGCCTGCAATTCATTTTTTGGACTTGAACCGCAGGAAAAAAATGCAAGAGAAAAAACAAAGGTTATGTAAAAGACCGGCTTCATTCCTTTGCATCCTCTTCAAAATCATTTTCAAGGCTTTCGCTTTTGTCGTAAGGAAAGTGCGCGGCCGGATTCTGCTGAATTAAAAACAGAATTATGAGGCAGATTCCAAGAAAAACTGGAAACAGAGGCCAGAAAATCGAAATCCACTTTCTAAAACCCATCGAAATCAAATTGAGAGAAAAAAGCAAAAAGTAAAAACCCATTCCGATTAAAAAAATAGACGGAAAAAGGTAAGAAACACGAATACGCCTGTCTTTTGTAATTCCTGTAAAAAGAACGCTAAAGCCTGCAAGAATTATTGAAACCGGCCAAAGACCTTCGATTCCAAACGGAACAAGTCCGGAACCAATAATCATAAACAAAAAACCGGCAAGAAGAGCGTAAAGTCCAAGAAAAAAAACTAAGGCCGAACTGTATTTTACTAGAGAAAAATAAAAAACAAGCGCTCCGGCAACAGTAAGAATAACGGTCCAGGTTTCGACATGAGCATTAAAATGACTTGCAAGACGCGGAAACAGAAGAATTCCTGCCAAAATACAAACAACGCCGAGAGCCAGAATAATATTCAATGTTGTCGCTGCCAGTTTTTTCATTTTTGCCCCAAATTCAGATATTAACTCTAGCTAATAGAATACAACAAGTTTCGCCCTCTTGCCAATAAGAAAGCACTTTGTTAATCTTTAAATATGAAGATAAACTTGAGATTTTTTGTGTTTTTGTGTCTTGCGGCGCCTTTGTTTTTTTCTAATTTTTCATGTTCATCTAAGAAAAAAAATGAAAATCTTGTCCAGTTAAACCTTCTTCTAAATGAAAAAAATCTTTCGGCACAAACCAGATATGCGGTAATAAATAGAATTGCGAATTCGCTTTATTCTTCAAAAAATTCAAGCGAAATGATTTTGTTTTTGACGGACTGGGTAGAAAAAAATCCGAAAGACATTTACAACGCATATTGGCTTTTGATGGTTGCTTCAAGCTACCTTGAAAACGGAGCAGAACCTGTCGCAGAATATTACTTTAACCGGATACTTAAAAATTATCCGGATCTTCTTGTTCAGGGAAAGTCAGTTCACTTTATCTGCCTGCAGCATTTAATTCAAATCAGCACAGATTCCACAAATAAAATTTCGTATTTTAACCAGCTTGTAAGCCGTTTTCCTTCGCTTGTGAGCATTACAGAAATGTATGTACGGCTTGCGCTTGAGTACGAAAAAGAAGGCGAATACAATCAGGCGCTAAAATCCTACTCGCTATTTTTAAAACAGCCTGACGCTTCGACAATCCAGATTCCTGGAATTCCAGACGCTTATTCAAATGCCAGAAAAATGGTCGATTTTTCAAATTCGACAAAGGACTGGACATTTGAATCCCTCGACGCTTTGGAAAAAGCTGTCAAAACCGCAATAAGACGCTACGACTGGCGTTCTCTCGACAAATATCGCTCAAAAGTAAATTTCTTTGCAATGTCCTGGAAATCAAGCGAAACAGATGCGAACGCGCTTGAAAATTTCTCGATGAAAGGTTTTATGGTCGGACAAAGAATCCGCTACAACGAAAAACTCGATGAGTCTTCAAATCCAAACGAGGCTTATTTGAGAACAACAGGTTGGAGCCCTTACATGCCTGTCTGGTACCTGTATTTTAGAAAGGTGAATTTTCCTGTAGACCCGGAAATTCACGGACGCTGGGAATGGGCCGGAATTTACTATGGTGAAAAACTGTAGAATAAAAGTCATTTTTGCAATCCTGCCTTTTTTTGTCTTTTTAAAAAACCAAAATTCTGTAAAGGCCTGTGATTTTCTTGAAAAAATTACTCCAGAAGAATTTTTAGAGATTTTAAAGACACAAGAGCCGCAGGAATTTTCGTTTGACGAAAAGCAGGCCGGCGGAATACAAATTCCTGATTCGCCTTATGCAAAAAAACAGATAAAAAAATACATTGAGCAATACACAAAACCTTTTGGAAAACGGCAGCTTTCTGAGATTTTAGACAACGGGGAGCTTTACCGACTCTACGTGCGTCAGGAACTAAAAAGAAAGAACCTGCCTGCTGCCCTGGAATATCTTCCGGTCGTAGAAAGCGAATACAAGCCTCTTGCCGTAAGCAAAAGCGGAGCACGCGGACTCTGGCAGTTTATGGACAACTCGATTGCTGGACTTTTAAAAAAGAATGAATACATTGACGAGCGTTACGATCCTTGGCTGAGCACAGACGCCGCCTTAAAAAAACTCGAAGAAAATTACAGGCAGTTTAGGGACTGGCCGCTTGCAATTGCCGCTTACAACTGCGGAGCCGGCGCAATGAAGAAAATTTTGAGCAAAAGCGAAAAAAAAGATTTTTGGTATATTTCGGAAAAAGGACTTTTGCGCGACCAAAGCGTTCAATATGTGCCAAAACTTCTTGCAATCTGCATTCTTGCGACAAACGAAAAAAAATATGGAATGTCTTTGCCAGAAATTACATCTTCTAAAAGATACGCAGAATTTGACTTTTTGACCACAGAAAAACAGATAAACCTGGACAGGCTTTCTTCCGAATTAAAGATGGAGCCTTCGATTTTAAAAAAACTGAATCCTGCCCTTCTGCAAAACTGCACGCCTCCAGACCAAAAATATCAGCTTCGGCTTCCTGATGGAATGAAAGAAAGCGTAAAAATTGCCTTGAATGAAATTTTTGCGGAAAATAAAAACAATTATTCAGCAAGGCATATTGTAAAAAAGGGAGAAACTCTTTGGTCTATTTCTAAAAAATACGGAACAAGCGTTTTAAATCTCCAGAAAATAAACGGATTAAAAGACGGAGATATTCTTTCTGAAGGTAAAATTCTTTATATAAGATAAAAAAATGCCGAAAATGAGGACAAGGGATAGGAAGGGTGAGAGCAGCGAAAACAAACGCCTGCGTTTGGTCGGAGGCGAATGCCGTAGCCCTGGATAGCCCGGTTTTTGCGAAGCAAAAATGGCCCCGTACAAAAAAAGACAGTCTTTTGGAGATTAAATTGAAAAAAGTTTTTTTATTCACGTTTTTTTTTAGCGCCTGCATGGTTTTTGCACAAAACGGCGACCTCGAAAGCAAAAGCAGAATTGACTGGACAAAAAACAATTTTAGTTCTTCAGTTTATCTTGACTTGGAAAAAAGCAATATTGCAATGCCTTCCGGAAAAATGAGCGCGGTAAACCGGATAAAAACAGAACTGCCGGATTTGGTAAAAGAGCCGCTTCTTTCTCTTTTGGTAGACAACAAGACCCAGCTTGCAGACCTTATTTTTGACAACACAATTACTCTCGAACAAGTTGGGAATATTGTAGACGGTTCTAAAAAAAGTCCGGGCATTTTTGTAAATTCTGCCTCGGTTTTAAAAATTGACAGCAGCCTGAGCACTCTCGACATTTCTTCGCTTTTAATCCGGCACAAAACCGCCTACAAACCGCTGCCTCCGTTGCAAAATATTCCAAGCCGTGTTTATACAGGAATTATAATCGATGCCCGCGGCGAGCTTGACGTTCAAGGTGAATTTACAAAAGACGAAATTATGCCGTGCTTTTTCCCTAAAATTTGGGACGAGGATATGAACTTGATTTATGAGCGCAATACTCAAGATCCGGAAATTGAAAAAAAAGAAGGGCTTGTTCACTACGACTGGACGGAAGACGAATCTGTCTACGCCCAGAGAATTGGACTTGATCCGCTTTACATAAACGCAAGAAAAGTTTTTGGAAGATTCCGCACGGATCCTGTTATTTCTAAAAGGGACGCCTTAAAAATTCTTTGTATTCCTGAAAATGTTGAACTTTTAAAGCAGGGAAAAATCGTAATCCTTTTGGACAAAAAAAATCTTGTTAAAGACATTGCTGTTCTGCAAAAAACTGAACAATACTATGCCGACCTCCGCGAAATTAAACAGCGTCTTTTTAACGAAGAAGAAGCGGCTTCAATTCAGGACACAGCGAGAGGAATTCAGATTCTTTATGATTTGAAATTTGTTGCCGACAGTCCAAAGCTTCTGGACGGCGAAGTGCAGAAAGTTAAGAAACTTGCCGAAAGCCTCAAAAAATTGAATTCTGACAACGCCTATACAATTTTGATTGAAGGGCACACTGCCGATGTAAACAAGCCGCAGGGACAGATGAAACTTAGCATTGAGCGAACCCAGACCATAATCGACGAACTCGTAAAAAACGGTCTGGACCGTTCAATTTTCTCTTACAGAGGATACGGCGGCACCCAGCCAGTTGCTTCTAACGAAACAGCAGAAGGCAGGGCTCAAAACCGCCGCGTAATAATTACTGCAAGACCAAAAGCAACTTATATCCAGCGAAATTAAAATTCGCAGGGCAAGCATGCTTTTATTTTGAAAGCATTTCTGCCAGCTGACAAACGCCTTCGACCATTGCCTGGTGCTCTTGCGGGGCAATGCGCGCGTAAAGAGTTTCCGGAGTGTCGCCAGGCATGACAGGCACTTTTTTCTGAACAAGGATTTTTCCAGTATCACAACCGCTGTCTACAAGATGCACAGTACAGCCGGATTCTTTTTCGCCAGCGGCAAGAACCGCTTCGTGGACGTTGTGTCCCCACATTCCTACTCCGCCAAATTTTGGAAGAAGAGCCGGATGCAAGTTTACGATTTTTCCTGAATATTCCTGAATAATTTTTCCGCTCAAAACTGTAAGCCAGCCTGCAAGAACGATGGCGTCGCAACCAGACTCTTTTGCGGCATTTAACGCAGCGTCAGAAACGGCAATGCGTTTTTCTTCCTTGCTGACGGTTTTTGCCTTTTGCTCACCCAAAACAGCAAATGGAGAAACGATTTTTGTCTTTATTCCTGCGTTCTGAGCCCTTTCGAGCGCATACGCTTTTTTTGTATCCGCAATTACAATTTCAATCTGATAAGGACAATTTTCTGTGTTTTTTTCGTAATCAATCAAAGCCTGAAGGTTTGTTCCGCCTCCGCTTACAAGAACTGCAATTTTTATTTTTTCTTTCATAAAAAAAATATACCACAAATAAAGTTTGTTTGACAGGCAAAAAAATATTAAAGTTTTTTACTAAATCTGCCGAAAAGGATTTATAAAGAAAAACCCCCCCCCCCCCCCGATTTTTAAAACAGCAACATTCGGAGGGTGATGACGGGAGCATTTTTTTTGAGAGAGTTACTTTATTCAGCAAAAATTAACATTTTCTTCCTGTTAATTTCATTGTTTTTTACATTTCCGATTTTTTCTCAAGTCGTAAAGACTCCTTTTCCAGTAACAAACCTTGCCTATAGCAAAGACGATGAGTTTTTTGCCTTTACAGAAGAAAATACCGTTTTTTTGCGCAGCTGCTCGACCTACGAACTTTCAGACACTCTAAACATTAAAAACATCGACAAAATAATGTTTTCGGCCGAAGGAAAACACCAAATTCTTCTGGCAATTACAAAGGACGGCTATTTTTCTGTCTGGAATACAGAAAATAGCGAAGACAGATTTCTCAAATTCAATAAAGAGCCTTATTTTAAGCTTGACTGCAAAAACGAAAACGAAATTAGAGCCGTCACTTTCAGCAAAAATTCGGACTATGTGGCAGTCGCATCCGACGACAATTCAATCAAGCTATTTTTTAAGCTGCGCTTTACAAAAGACGCGATTTTTAAAGAACTAAAAGGCCACGATTCAGAAATCTACAGTCTGAATTTTAGCAAAAACGAAAATTTTCTTGCAAGCACATCAAAAGACGGAACGGCGATAATCTGGAACTGCAATTCCCAGTCAGAAATTCTTAAATTGACAGAAATTTACACGCAGACAGAAATTCCTGTTCAATTTTTGGCAGACAACAGTTCAATAATAGCGCCAGAAAACGAAACAAGTTTTTGCATTTACAGCCTCGAAGGCGAAAAGCTCCTTTCAATCGACACTCTTCACAAAATAAAAGGAATAAAACCTCTCAATAAGGAAAACAAAATTGCAATCGTGACGGAAAATGACGAAATAGAGCTCTATGATCTGTCAAAAGAAAAATGGCTCGGCTACATTCCTTCGTGCGATTTTTCGGCCCTTACAGATTTTGAATTTAATCCGGACAACTCAAGGATTCTTATCGGCTACGAAAGCGGCTCGATTTTTGAATTTTTTGTAAAAGACGTGCTTTTATCTCCAGGACAAAAGCCTCCAAAAAAGTTTAGAAGCGCGGAAAATTACGGCGAATCAAATAGCGGAACAGGCTCCTCTTTACGCGGCTGGGGTATTACAAACGGCACTTTTAAAACCCGCCACGAAAAATATCTGTGCGTTTCTTTAAACCTGCGTTCCGCGCCTTCTCCATACAATCTGTCGGCAGGATTTTCATCTGCATTTTTAACATACGACCTTTTGCCGCCTTTTTACACAGGAATTTATGTAAGCCCGTACATCGGTTTTCCAAAATCAAACTATCCTTACAAATACACAAAAAACAACAGCAGCATGGATTCCCCAGTTCTTGCAGGGCTTGATTTGTGCGCGCCGTTCGGAATTTTTGTAATGCCTTTTGTAAACAACGAGATTGGATTTAGCGCGGAGATTTTTGCAGGAACCGGAGTCTGCCTTCTTTGGAACAGGAATTTTGGCGCGGAATCCGCAGCCTCAAAACCGTTCATTTCGCTCAATTTTGGAACAAAACTCGGAATAAACTGGAAATATTTTTCGCTAAATGTCGCGGCCCAATGGAATTCTGTCCAAAAAATTATGATAAGCACAGAACTTGGCGCAAATTTTAAAATCGGAGAAAAAAAATGAACCGGAAAACTCCAGTCTTAAAGACACAGTCTGCCTTTTCTGAACAATTTGATTTTCTCAAAAAAATTTTATTCACCTTTATTACAGTTTTTTTGCTGGGCGCTTTAAACAGCTGCAAAACTTCGATTGACGACGTTTTAGACAATTACAACACAAATTTTACAAGCACAGATTCAACTTCAGAAAAAACTTCAGGAATCGCGCCGGGAGAACCAGGCTTTAACGAAAAAAATATGCTTTCTCCAAAATATTTTCTGCGCTGCGACGGAACACTAAGCCTTTACGCGCCTCCAAGATGCGCCTCATATCAATGGAAAATCACAAAAGTCGAGGAAGTGACGGCGACAGGCCAGATGGGAACGGCCGTAAAAACAACCATCGAAAAAAACATAATCTGTAACCTTGCAAACGGCTCTTCAATGACAACGAGGGCCTTTTCGCTGTACGTGCCATCTTCAAACTTAAAGACCGGCACTTATAAACTTGCGCTTACAGTAACAGACAAGGAGGAAAACAGCTACACAGACGACTGCATAGTAATCATTTACTTTATGAACTAGCCCCCAAAAAACGGAGCAAAGTTTATCGGGCGGCTTTTTGCATGGCAAAAACCGGGTTATCCGGGGTTTCATTCGCAAGCGAACGGCTCCGCCGCCCCTACTACCCCTGCCGCAAAACAGGCGGCTTGTGCGCCTTGCGCACAATTAAAACTAACAAAAATTAACTGTTCTTTTATAGGAGGATGTTATGAAAAACAGAAAAAGCATTTTTGCATTCTTTGCAATCAGTGCCGCAATGATTTTTGCCTCGTGCTCAAATCTCACCGATGCAAACGTAAGTTCAAATTCAGAAAACAAAAACACTCTGAACATTGAAGTTACAAACTACGACGAAGTCGTAACTCAGGCTTCTAAAAGCGCAAACCGCGCAAGCCGTACAATTATCCCGGATTCTTTTGATTCTGACGGAGTAGATTTTTACCTTTACGGTACAAATACATCTGGAGGAACTTTTGGACCTGAAAAAGTGGATTTTAATGGAAATACAGATGCTGCAGGAGGCACTGCTTCAAAGACTGTCGGAACAATAAATATTCCGGCAAACAGCGCTGTATGGGAATTTACACTTGTCGCAGTAGCTAATGGAGATGCAGCCCCGACTGAAGCAACTCTTAAAGACAATGCGGTTCTTATCGGCTATTCGTCAATGGATATGCTCAACGGCGACACGGCAAAATTTACACTTTCTCCAGACGGTCTTACAAAAGAGGCACAAATCGCAATGAAGCTTTACACTGACGGTTGGAAACTTCCAGCAGGATTCACTGCAAAAGCCGGAATCTATCTTCTTACAACAGGAGCGGACGCCGGAGCAGACGCCACCCCGACAGAAAAAGATGTTACTTTTACAGACGCTTCAATTGACGAGGCACATGCCGTAGATTACGCAATTGCTTCTTTTGCCCCTGGAACTTATCTTTTCAAAGTGACTTTTGAAAAAACAGGCTCAAATAAAAAGTTCTACTGGAGCGACGTTCTTGTTGTTCTTCCTGGAAAAACAGTAGAAAATGCAGTTGGTATTCCAAACATAATCGGAACTGCGCCAGAAGCTCCGACAGCATTTAAAGCAGGCTATGTGGAAAACAGCGAGGACAAGTTCTCCGGCTGGTACACTACAGCATTTGAATGGGAACGTGGTTCTAAAAACGAAAACAATTTTGAAATCGAAGTTCTTGAATTTAACGATGCGGACACAGCAGTTACTCATCCAACCACTGACGATGAATGGACAACAGCTTTAGCAGACGGAAAATCTGTAACTTATGGCAGCAAATTGAGCACAGAAGCAAACTACGAAGGCGGCTCTCTTCTTTCTGGAAACACAAAGGCTCAGCTCCGCCTTGAACTTGGAAAACGCTATTTTGCAAGAATCCGCGCAGTAAACGACGCAGGAAAATCCGCTTGGAAGCTTGTTGACCTTACGACAGCACCAGCAGAACCGACAGAAACTAAAGCATTTACTGGAAATACAATCAACCGCTACAGGCTCACATATTTTATGAACGGAGGCACTTACTTCGATGACGAAACAGCGGCAGAAGGCGGCACTGGCGGCAGCACAGCGGACAGAGTAAGCTATCACTGCGAAGATTCTACAACTGGAACCGAAATCATAAAAGCAGACGGAACTCCAATCATCAAGAAAAACACATATACCTGGTCTTACTGGAGCAAAGACGCAACAAGCGAAACTGCAAGCAGATACAACGAACCTGGAACAGCACCAGAAGCGTATAAAGGCTACAAAAACTTGGATCTTTACGCAATGTTCGCAACAGACGCAAGTGTGGCAATCTTCGACAAACAAAGCCTTGAAATTCAAGACGGCTGGATTACGGTAGACACAGGAACGATCACTGGAAAAACAGCAGAAATTGAAGCTACAACTCAGACAGAAGCAAAATGGACGTTCACTCCAGGAGATGTAAAAGATGCGGAAGGCAACAAAATCGAAAATTTTGCTTATGACAAAGTAAACTTTACTGTAACAAGAGGCGGAACAATTTTTGAGGCATTATCCGCGGATAAAGTAGGCGCAGAAACAGACTTTACAATGTCACTTTCAGATCTTCCTGCAGGAATCTATCAGGTAATGTTCACCGCTCATTACGGCACAACTACGGTTTCTTATTCAATAATAACAACAATTACAAGATAAGATTTTAGTTTATCCCGGCCCGGCTAAGTCTTTAGCCGGGCTTTTTTTATAAACTGTCCACAAATGTTTATTTTTGATAGTTTTTTTCTTGAAAATACATTTTTCTTACATATTCTTGACAAAACGTTTTTGAGGTTACATAATCTGAAATATGTTTAATTCAAACCTTGTAAAAGTCAGCGTCCTTCTCGTGGTGGTTTCCATCTAGCCGGAAAGTCGTTGCTTTTATTTTTGTTTGATAAATTTAAAGCGTAAATCACAGGCTCTCCGGAACTAGTTTCCTGAGAGCCTTTTTATTTTTTTTGGAGAATAATATGAAGTTGACTGGCGCGCAAATCGTTGTAAAAATGCTCGAAAAACAGGGCATTAAGACTGTTTCTGGGATTCCAGGCGGTTCAATCCTGCCTTTGTACGATGAACTCAATAAAAGTTCAATCCGGCATATTCTAGTGCGACAGGAACAGGCGGCAGGCTTTATAGCGCAAGGAATGGCACGCACATCTGGAAAAGCGGCGGTCTGTCTGGCAACAAGCGGTCCAGGAGCAATGAACCTTTTGACGGCAATTGCAGACGCAAGAAGCGACTCGATTCCTCTGGTTGCCATAACCGGTCAGGTAAACACATATCTTATCGGAACAGATGCGTTTCAAGAAGCCGACACTTTCGGACTTTCGTTTCCAATCACAAAACATTCAATCGCAGTAAAAAATCCAGAAGAACTTTTGACGGCAATTCCACAGGCCTTTGCAATTGCCCAGGAAGGCCGTCCGGGTCCTGTTTTAATTGACATTCCGCGCGACGTTCAGCTTGCCCAGTGCGAAGTAGAAAGTTTTCCTGATTACGAAGATTTTTGCATAAAAGAAGAAAATGTGCGCTTTCATACAAAAAAAGGAAAAATTCAAAATATCGTAGAAAAAATGGCATTAGAGCTTGCGCAAGCAAAAAAACCGGTTTTGTACATTGGCGGTGGCTGCAATTCTCCAGCAGCAGCAAAAGCATTGAGGGAATTCAAAAAAAATTACCGTTTGCCCGTTGTAACTTCGCTCATGGCTTTGGGAGCAATTCCAAAAACAGATTCGGACAATGCCGGAATGGTCGGCATGCACGGCTCTTACCCGGCAAATGTTGCAATGTACGAAAGCGATCTGGTTTTTGCGGCAGGAGTACGCTTTGACGACCGCGCAACAGGAATCGTAAAAAAATTCTGTCCTTCTGCAAAAATTCTTCATATCGACATTGACGCTGCGGAAATAAACAAAATTCTCCCGACAACACACAGCCTTGTCTGCAAAGCAGAAACCGCAGTTCCGCTCATTACAGATTCGCTCAAAAATATTTTAAAAAATCAGGACAGCAAAGGATTTGCACAGGAACGCGAGCTTTGGGCAGAAAAAATCGCAAACCTTTCAAAAGAAAATTTTTCCCTCAACTGCGGTTCCCCGGACAAAAATCAAAAAAGAGAGGGTTTTGAAGATTCAGCAAATCCGCGAAAATTCATTTCAGAGCTTCCATCTCTTGCGCAAAACGCCGGACTCAACGAAAAAGACATACTCGTTACGACAGATGTCGGCCAGCACCAAATGTTTGCCGCCCAATACTATCCTGTAAACGAGCCGCGGACATTTTTAACTTCAGGAAGCCTCGGAACAATGGGTTTTGGACTTCCGGCGGCAATCGGAGCATCGCTTCAAAACCCGCAAAAAAGAATTATCTGCATAAGCGGCGACGGCTCAATTCTTATGAACATTCAGGAACTTGCAACTCTGGCCGAAAACAACCTTGCCGTAACGGTAATAATTTTTGTAAATCACACGCTCGGAATGGTTTACCAGCAGCAAAAGTTTCTTTTTGACAAAAATTATTCAGCAAGCACCTTTTCAGCACAGCCAGATTTTCTTCAAATTGCAAAGGGTTTTGGAATCGAAGGAACAAATGCAAACACGGACAGCGAATGGTTCAAAAAAGCCTTTGACCAAAACAGAAAAAACAGACCGTTCATTGTCACTGTAAAAGTTGATCCCGAAGAAAATGTACTGCCGTTTGTTCCAGGCGGAAAGGCAAATATTGATTCGATAAGATAAAATAAAAATTCGGGTGGCTTTTTGCTAGCGCAAAAATCGGGCTATTCGGGGTTCCGCGCTAACCGCGCTACATTGGCGGTTGCAAGCAACCGCCAACGGCTCCGCCGCCCCTACTATCCCTGCCATGTAAGTGGCGGGCCGTGCGCGTAAGCGCACAGTATAATCAACGAGTTTTGCGCCAGCAAAAGTCGCAGCGTGCTTGCACGCAATATCCCTGCCATGTAAGTGGCAGGCCGTGCGCCAGCAAATTCAATTTTTTTTTACAGAATGTAGCGCGACAAATCAACATCCGTAACAACGCCACGGAGCTTTTCATCAACAAATTTTGCATCAATTGTAAGAGTTTCTCCAGAATGTTCGTCTGCAGAAAAACTTGCATCTTCCAGAACTTTTTCCATAATCGTATGCAAACGGCGTGCGCCAATATTTTCGCTTCGGCTGTTTACATCTTCTGCAAGGAAACTCATTCTGTCGATTGCATCGTCGCTAAATTCAATTTTTAAGCCTTCTGTTTCCAAAAGCGCAGTATACTGTTTTGTAAGAGCATTTTTTGGTTCAAGCAAAATGCGCTTAAATTCATTCTTTGTAAGGCTTTCAAGTTCAACGCGAAGAGGAAAACGTCCCTGCAATTCAGGAATCAAATCGCTTGGTGCGCTCATGCTAAAGGCTCCTGCGGCAACAAACAAAATATGAGTTGTATCTACAACGCCCCATTTTGTATTCACTTTTGAGCCTTCAACAATCGGAAGAATGTCTCTCTGAACGCCTTCGCGGCTTACCTGTCCAGAAGAATTCTGATTTTTTGCCGCGATTTTGTCGATTTCATCAATAAACACAATTCCGCTCTGTTCCACACGCTGCTTTGCAATATCAGCAACTTTGTCAGGATCAATCATTGAATCCAATGTTTCTGCCTGTAAAATCTTGCGCGCTTCGCGAACAGTAACCATTTTTTTCTTCAAATTCCGGCCTGTCAAAATATTCTGCAAATCCTGCATTCCGCTTTGCAAATCATCAAGGCTTCCACCGGCAATAATTTCCATGCTCGGTCCGCGTGGCTGCCTTCTTATTGTAACTTCAACTTCGCGGTCTTCGAGTTTGCCCTCACGAAGCATCTGGCGGAATTTTTCGCGGGTCGAATTCTGAGACGATTCTGTTTTTTCATCAGAAATCTGCTCCGGCAAAACAAACGCATTTTCCGGCATCTGCATAGATTCGGAATCCTTTGGCGTTTTCTGTTTTTTTTCTGTTCCGGGCAGCAAAAGGTCAAGAATCTTTTCTTCAACTTTCGGAAGGCTTGATTCTTTCATCTGCTCTTCCATTTCTGCCTTTACGTTATTAAAACCAACTGCCATAAGGTCACGAATCATTGATTCAACATCGCGTCCAACATAGCCAACTTCTGTGTATTTTGTCGCTTCAACCTTTATAAAAGGCGCATTTACGAGTTTTGCAAGCCGACGTGCAATTTCTGTTTTTCCAGAACCTGTAGGCCCAATCATAAGAATATTTTTTGGCGCAACTTCGTCCCGAATATCTTCAGAAAGATGAATCCGGCGCAAACGGTTACGCAAAGCAACAGCAACCGCCCTTTTTGCTTTTTCCTGGCCAATTATGTACTGGTCGAGTTTTTCTACTATCTGTTTAGGTGTAAGTCCTTCAATAGCCATAGTTTTTTTTCCTTTTTTATTTTGCAATAACGTTTAAATGTAAGTTTGCAGTTTTTTCTATTCAAGAACTTCTGCTGTCACGTTATGGTTCGTGTAAATACAAATATTTCCTGCAATACCCAATGATTTTTCCGCAATTTCTTTTGCACTGTAATTGCTGCATTCCAAATAGGCAAGAGCCGCAGAATAAGCGTAATTCCCGCCAGAACCGATTGCAAGAACATCATTTTCCGGTTCAATTACGTTTCCATCGCCGCTTATCAAAAGAATTTTTGACTTATCCGCAACAATCAGCATTGCTTCGAGTTTCTGCAAAGAACGTTCTGTACGCCACATTTTTGCAAGCTCAACAGCAGAACGGGTCAAATCACCGTTAAACTCTTTTATTTTTTCTTCAAATTTATCAAGCAAAGTAAAAGCGTCTGCCACGCTTCCGGCAAAACCTGTCAAAATTTTCCCATTGTAAATTTTTCGAACTTTACGCGCATTGCCTTTGCAAACCGTGTTTCCAAGAGTAACCTGTCCGTCTCCGGCCATAGCAACTTTACCGTCTTTTTTTACAGCAATAACTGTCGTACTTCTAATTTTAGCCTTTTCCATATTTTAAATATATTCAAAAAAAAATAATCGGGCAAGAAAAAAAACAAAAAAGAAAATTATCGGTAAATTGTCAATTCTTTTAAATTTTGTTTCCGCCGTGAGGGTGCGCTTTATTGTACATTGCAATCATTTTGTCTGTAGAAACGTGAGTATATCGTTGAGTTGTACTTATCGAAGAATGGCCAAGCATTTCCTGAACAAGCCGGACATCTGCTCCCTGGGTTATGAGGGCAGTGGCAAAAGTATGCCTGAACGCGTGAGGATTTACATGACGGTTTGTCCCCTCCGCTCCCGAATATTTAGAAAGAATAAAACCGACACCTCCACGCCCCAGAGGTTCTCCCTTTTGGCTTACAAACAGAAAATCTTTCGGATTTCTAATCTTTAAATCTGTAAACCGCGAATTTCTTTCTGCAAGATAAGTTTTTATTGCGTTTTGAGCGTCTTTTTCAAAATAAACAATTCGGTCTTTTTTTCCCTTTCCTCTTACAACTGCACTCGAAAAACCGTACGAAAAATCTGAAATTTTTAAGCCGACAACTTCAGAAAGACGGCAGCCGCTTGAATACATCACCTCAAAAAGGGCTTTGTCGCGGCTTTTCCATAAAAGAGGCTTTTTATCCGGTTCGGAGCAAATTTTATCAACTTCTGCGCCTGTCAAAAAATTCGGCAAGTTTTTTGACGTTTTTACGGTTTTTATTTCAAGCGCAGGATTCGTTTTTAAATATCCGAATTTCCAGCAATAAGCGAAAAGGCTTCTAAATGATGAAATAAATCTATTTATGGAAGTGTTTTTTCTATGTTTTAAAGACATATTTCCAACACAAAGCCTCAAGTCTTCGGTTGTTACAGTTTCTATCTGCCGTTCAAAACCAATGCTCTGCATCAGGCAAAGCTGTTCAAGGTCATTTTTATATGCCGTCACAGTATTTTGCGACATTCCCTTTACAGAACCAATATAAAGCAAAAATTCTTCGCAAGCCTCTTTTATTGTCAAAAAAACTTACCTCAATCTTCAGAAGGAATCGCCGGCATTTCTTCTTCTCCGGCAGAGTGCAGATAATCACAATCTGGATTTATGCACGATTTGTAAGTTCCATTCTTTTTGTCAAATTTTTCAACCAAAAACCAGCCGCACTTAGGACAGGTTGCGTCGATAGGTTTAAAATGACTGATAAATGAACATTTTGGATAATTTGTACATCCGTAGAAAGACTTTCCTCTTCCCTTTGATTTTCGTTCAACAATGTCGCCGTTACAGCCTTTTATCGGACATTTTGCAAGAGGAATAGACTTTGTGTTGTGGCATTCTGGAAATCCTGAGCAAGCAAGAAAAAAGCCAAATCTGCCGAGCTTTTTCACCATCGGCTTGCCGCATTTTTCGCAGACCAAATCAGTCTTTTCGTCCAAAAATCCCTTTATGCTTTCTGTATTATGCTCAACTTCTTCAACACGTTTTTTAAAAGGACCATAAAAATCGCGAATCATATCGTTCCATACGACCTTGTCTTGTTCAACTGCATCGAGTTCGTTTTCAACTTCCGCTGTAAATTTTTCGTTTATAACGTCAGGAAATGATTCTACAAGAATTTTCGAAATCATTTTCCCGAGAACCGTCGGCATAAGCTGTCTGTTATTTCTTGTTACGTAATAACGATCGAGCAAAACAGAAATAATCGGCGCATATGTAGAAGGACGTCCAATTCCTTTTTCTTCAAGCATTTTTACGATTGAAGCATCCGTATAGCGTGCGGGTCCAGAAGTAAAGTGCTGTTCAGGATAGAACTTATGAGCACTATCCAAAACTTCGCCTTCTTTTAAAGCCGGAATGTTTCCTGTAACTTCTTCCTTTGAAGAAAGAACTTTCATTACGCTGTAAAAACCTTTTTCAATGAGTTTTGAAGCGCTTACGCGGAAAAGAGCATCTCCAGCTTCAATATCAACACTTGTTGTACGTGTTTTTGCATTGTTCATCTGGCTTGAAAAAAATCTTTCCCAAATAATTGAATAAAGTCTCAATTGGTCGCGGGTAAGATATTCCTTTACGCTGTCTGGAGTGTAATCAATATAAGTCGGGCGAATACATTCATGCGCATCCTGGGCGCTTTTTCCAACTGCATAATGAATCGGCTCGGCAGGAAGCTGGTCAGGAAAATTTTTGCCAATCCATTTGCGGACATCATCGAGCGCGCTCTGTGCAATTCTGACAGAATCTGTACGCATATAAGTAATAAGACCGACACGGCTGCTTCCAATCTGAATTCCTTCGTAAAGCTGCTGTGCAACCTGCATGGTCTTTCTTGAAGTAAAACCTAGCCTGTTTGCGGCATCCTGCTGAAGTTTACTCGTCGTATACGGCGCTTTTGGGCGAACTGTTTTATCTGTGTTTTTTATTTCCTTTACTTTACATTCGGAATTTTTTATTTCTTCTATGATTTTATTGACTTCAGCTTCGTTTTTTAATTCAGGCTTTGCCCCCTTATATTTTACGAGCTGAGCCGTAAACTGGGTTTTACCTTTTATAAAATCCGCTTCCAAAGTCCAATATTCTTCAGGAATAAAATCTTCCACTTCTTTTTCACGTTCGCAAATAAGGCGCAATGCAACCGACTGAACTCGGCCTGCAGAAAGACCGTTTTTTACTTTTTCCCACAAAAGCGGACTCAAATTGTAGCCTACAAGACGGTCAAGAACACGGCGAGCTTTTTGCGCGTTTACAAGGCTTTCGTAAATACCGCGAGGATTTTTTACCGCTTCGCGAATTGCATTTGGAGTAATTTCATTAAAAACAACGCGCTTTATGTCCGCAGATGTTTTTTCTTTGATTGCGTTGTTCAAATGCCAGGCAATCGCTTCTCCTTCGCGGTCAGGATCGGATGCCAGAAATACCTGGCTGCTGTTTTTTGCATCTTTCTGCAATTCATTCAAAAGCTTTGCACGTCCGCGGACTGTTATATATTCAGGTTCAAAATTATTATCAATTTGGATTGCCATCCGGCTTTTCGGGAGATCGATAAGATGACCCATGCTCGCTTTTACCGTATAGCCTGGCCCAAGATATTTTTCAATTGTTTTTGCTTTCGCAGGAGACTCTACAATTACCAGAGTTTTTTCCGCACTCTCTTTTTTCTTAGCTGCCATTTTTTACTCCAAATTCAATCAATAAACAAATTTAACTGCTCTTCATCCTTTTTTAAGGTTATTCCGCAGAAATCTTCATTTTTTAACGCATAGTATTCTGCGTAGCTTTTTACAACAGGCGCCCCTTCAGAAACGTATCTTTCCGGAGAATTCAAGCTTTTTGCATAAGCCTTTTTTTGTCCGTTTTTTTCTCTTAAAGCCATTGCCGAAAGTTTTTGAGCATTTATTACGTCCAAAGCTTTTGATTCCTGATTAAAACACGCTTCGTGAAAAAACACATATCTGTTGTAATCAAGCGCAAGTCCTGCCGTAATCATAGCCCCGCTTCCAGCAGGCGCCTGAACAACCACAGTTGCCGGACTCAAAGCGGCAATAATTCTGTTGCGTTGCACAAAACGAAAAGGCTGGGCAGGAGTTCCAGGCGTATATTCGCTCAAAATCAATCCACCGTTTTCAACAATTTGAACGGCAATTTTTGAGTGCCCTGCAGGAATAATCGAATCAATTCCACCTGGCAAAACAGCCGCGGTTTTTGCAGATTTTCCAGCCAATGCTCCTCTATGACTTGCAATATCAATTCCATAAGCAAGACCAGAAACTACAGTTTCGCCATTATCTGACGCATCTCTTGCAAACTCAAAAGCTGCGTTTTTTCCTGTAAAAGTCGCTCTTCGAGTCCCTACAATCGAAACACAATTCGCCTTCAAGCAATCCAAATTTCCACGATAAAAAATAACATAAGGTGAATCTTTCATTTCTGTCAGCAATACGGGATAATCCGAATCTCCGAAAAAGATCCATCTTATGCCAAATTTTTGCATAAGAAAATTTGCAATTTGCGCTTTTTTTAGAACTTTTTTTCCATCCCAAGAAGTCTTTATTAAATCCCTGTTTATAATAGAAGAAAGTTCTTTATTTGACATTAACGCAATGTCATTAAAACTGTCAAGTTTTTTTTGCAAAAGAGTCTTTTCTTTGAGCGTTAAAAAAGAGGCCTCGGAAAGCATCAGCCTCTTTATGATTTCGTTTTCGCTAATTTGCATAGGAAGCATCAAGTGCAATTTTTTTATTTGCTTCTGCGCTATTTTTTTTCTGCTCAGATTTTGTTACAGAAATTATCTTATCATAAAGCGAAACAGCTTTGTCGTACTGATCTTCAACATAATATGCTCTGGCAAGAACAAACATAATGTCTGTGTTTTTTGTTTCAACACTAAGCGCAGTTTCAAGATAAGGAATTGCTTTTTCGCACTGATCAAGTTCAAATACATAGAGAACGCCAAGACCGTAAAGTGAACGGACATAACGCGGTTCTAGCTCAATCGCCCTTAAATATGCGCTTTCTGCAAGTTTTAAATAATTGAACTTTTCGGCAGAAGTTCCGCCACCCGCATTAAAATCCAGGGAAGCTTTTGCCATATAACCGGCGCAAACCCCGACATAATAAAAAAGATTTTGATTTGCAGGATAATATTGAATTGCAGTTTGAAAAGTTTTTAAGGCTTCCCCGTACATTTTTGCATCAAGATAACGTGTTGCAAGCATTTTGTACCAAATTCCAATTTGAGAATTTGCAAGCTGAATATCGGTTACACGGTCTTGATATTTTTTTATAGCGTCTTTTAATTCAGCCTCGGTCGTAGGAGAACCAACATTTTCCTCCATTTTTTGAAGACGAATTATTGTCTTGCTTGATTTTCCAGAACAGCCGCAAAAAAGGAATACGGCTAAAAAAAAGGCAAAAATTGAATTCCTTAAATTTTTTTGTGAAGATTTTTTTAGGACAATTTTTATCATTTTCTTAATCCTCCTGCTCTTCCGTTCTATGTCCCGGAAAAAACTTTTTATGAGCTTCTCTCAATTGAGAATTTTCAATATGCGTGTAAATCGTAGTCGTTGCAAGATCCGAATGACCAAGCAATTCCTGCACAGAACGCAAATCCATTCCGCCGGCGAGCAAATGGGTTGCAAAACTATGGCGCAAAGTATGAACTTTTGCATTTATCCCGCTTTTTGCTTCGTAAATTTGAAAATTCTTCCAAATTCCTTTTCTGCTCAAAGGCTTACCTTGATAATTTACAAAAACTTCATCAATTACTCTAGTACCGACCAGTTGCGGCCGAATATCATTTAAATATGCTTCAAGGCGGATTTTTGCAGCTTCTCCAAACGGCACCATCCGCTCTTTATCACCTTTTCCATGGACAATCAAAATCCTCTCTTTAAGATGAAGATTCTGTATTTTTAGTCCGGCCGCTTCGCTAATCCGAAGTCCGCAACTGTAAATAAGCTCAAACAAGGCTCTGTCGCGAATCCCCAGCGGTTTAGAAAGGTCAATTGCATTCAAAAAAGCATCAACCTGCTCAACACTCAAAACTTTTGGCAGAGAGCGGCTCGCTTTTGGTCTGTCCAAAGGAAGGGCAAAATTCTCTTTCCAATAGTTTTTTCTTTTTAAAAAAGAACCAAAAAGCCGGAGCGCCGAAATATCTTTCGCAATTGTAAGTTCGTCTGTTCCCTCAGTTTTTCTCCAGACAAGATAATAAACCAAATTTTTTGTGGTTACAGAAGAAAGCTTTATTTTTTCTTTTGCCAGCCACCTAAAAAAAAGAACAACACATTCCGCGTAAGTTTTTGCTGTATTTTCGCTAAGCCGTTCAACAGTCCTTACATCAGTATAAAACTGTTGAACAAGCATTTTTACCGTCATTTTTTATTTTTTTGAAAGATCAATGAGTTTTGAATATTTTTTTCTCAAATATGTAGGCTGATTTATATCGTTTATATCAAAATTCGGCGGAGGAACAAGGCCTGACTGCATGCGGTTAGAAACATTTTCCCTTCTTTCTTCAATAGTATTTGCCGGTTTTGCGCCGCCTGCGATTTTTGAAGCGGTGCTCTGTTCAACCACAGGAATTTCTTTTTTCTTTTCGGAAAATGTCGAAACATCTTCAAAAGAACCGCCGTTCAAAACGTTTATAAAATCGCCAAGACCGATTGTGTTTTTGTCGTTTTTTTGTTTTGCCGATGTCTGCACATTCTCTTCGACCGCAGATTCTTCCTGTTTTTCTTCAAGAACTTCAGGAGAATTAAAACCAGTAGCAACTACAGTCACGCTGATTTTATCGCCAAGTTCTGGTTCAGTATAAAGCCCCCACAAAACCTTTACATCTTTTGACGCGCTAGCCGTAATTCCTTTTACAATTTCATCACATTCATCAATACCAACGCTTTCATCGCCGCTGATTTTTACAAGAACATTTTTTGCTCCGTCAATGTGAGTATCAGAAAGAAGCTTATTGTTGATTGCCATAGAAGCAGCATCGACAGCACGGTTTTCGCCTTCCGCAACACCAATTCCAAGAATAGCATCGCCCTGACCTTTCATTACGGTATTTACATCGTTAAAGTCGCGGTTTACAACGCCAGTTTTTGTAATTATGTCAGAAATTCCCTGTACACCTTGACGCAAAATATCATCAATAATTTTAAATCCCTGCAAAACTGAAGGCTTTTTTTCTGGTCCTTCAAAAACGCGCTGGTTTGGAATCACAATTAAAGAATCAACTTCTGTTCGGAGTTTTTTTATGCCTTCTTCTGCAAGCTCGCGTCGTGCTTCACCTTCAAAATCAAAAGGAGTCGTGACTACAGCGACAGTAAGAATTCCAAGTTCTTTTGCGAGTTTTGCAACGACAGGGGCAGAGCCAGTTCCAGTTCCACCGCCCATTCCTGCCGTAATAAAAACCATATTTGTTCCCTGCAGAAGCTTTTTTAGATTTTCAGATTCCTCTTTTGCGGCTTCTTCTCCAATCTCTGGATGCATTCCAGCTCCAAGTCCTCCGGTAATTTTTTTACCGATTTGAATTTTATAGTCGGCCTTGGAAACAGCAAGATGCTGCAAATCTGTATTGAGCGCAATAAATTCAACCCCCTGAATTCCGGCATCAATCATATTATTTACGGCATTTCCGCCACAGCCACCGCAACCGATAACCTTTATTTTTGTAGGATTTACAGGTTCGATTGTTTTTACTGAAAAATCAGGTTCTGTTTTTTCCGATTTTTCCTCGTTTACGGCTAGAATATTCATTTTGTCCTCCCGCCCATATTTTTTAGCAAATCCCCATCTGCTTTTTATAAACTCCAGTTTTTAGATGTTTTTCCAGAACAAATATCGAGTTTTATCAAAACATTCTAAAAATTGACTTTTGACCTTCTAAAAAAACTTTTTGAAAAATTTCTGGATAAGTCCAATTTCATCAGAATGTTTTTCGTTCTGTCCTTTTTTACTTTTTTTGTTCGGACTGTCTGATCCGCAAAATCCTTCAAAATAACCGTTTACAAGTCCAACAGCTGTTGCAAAATCCGGTCTTCTATATTCTTCACGAATTCCACCAAAATCTCCAGGAACTCCGATTCTAACGGCAGTTGTGCCAAAAACGCTTTCAGCAAGCTGGACAACTCCAGGCATAAGCGCCCCGCCACCCGTCAAAATAATATTTCCAGACAACTGCAAATTTGCCCGGTCAATTATCTCATCTCGAATCATTGTAAAAATTTCCTGCATTCGAGGTTCAATAATTTCGCAAATTTCTGAACGAGCACAAACTTCCGGCGGACGGCCGCCAGCACCAGGAATTATAACTTCCCTTTCACCTTCCATTGCATCGAGCCAGCAGCATCCGTCTTCAATTTTAATTTTTTCAGCATTTGCGGCAGAAACTCCTTTTACGACAGCAATGTCGTTCGTAACAAGGTTGCCGCCGACAGGAATCGAAACAGTACAGACGGGAGCATCTTTATTTATGACGATTGCGTCCGTAGTTCCTCCGCCCAAATCAATTATAATTGACCCCAAATCCCTTTCTTCAGGATCCATTACAGCGTGCATGGAAGCCAAAGTTTTCAACATAATATTATCAATTGAATAACCTGCGCGTTCAATACATTGAGTTATATTTGCAATTGCAGTTTTTGAAGTGGTGATTATTAAAACTTCCGCTTCAAGCCTGACAGCAAGATTTCCAAGCGGCTCTTTGCAAGGCAGGTTTCCATCAATAATAAAATTCTGAGGAATTACATGAAGCATTTTTCTGTCATAAGGAATATTTATTGAATTTGAAGCGTCAATAACATTCTTAATGTCCTGTTTTGTAATTTCCCGTGCGCCTTTTCCGTGAGAAGCGATCGGCAAAAATCCAGTTGAATTCTGACTTTCAACTTGCTGACCGCCAATTGCAGTCACGCAAGAATAAACTTCATATCCAGCCTTTTGCTCCGCTTCTTCAATACAATTTTTTATACATTCCATTGCACTTTCACGGTTTACGATTATGCCGTTTCGTAGGCCAGCAGATGCTTTTTGAGCCGTACCGATAATTTCTATTTTGTTGTCTTCCGTAATTTCTCCAATTACAGTGCGCACATTGCTTGTACCAAGATCAAGACCAACTATAATATTGCCCAAAATATGCTCCTAAAAACAACCGTTACTTTGAAGAACGGGAATGATAAGAAATTGAACCGTAGCGCAAATCGATTACATCAACATCGCGATCCAAACCAGTCACAACGTCAAGAGTCACCATCATTTTTTGCAGCGTATCTTCGTCCAAAATACGATCTGCAAGAACCCGAAGGTGAGCTTTTAACGGAATCAAAACAAGTTCAAAATTGCCGTATTCGCGAGGAACAACATGAATTTCAGAAACTGCCGCAAAATATTTTTTGTTTACAGACTGAATTTTTGCAATCTGATCAATAAGCAAATGATATTTTGAAGGAAGCCTCATTCCCTCAGGAATATTTTCTACAGGAACTCCAGAAATAATCGGAATTGAACCGTCAACAGGAAGCTCGGCAGATTTTACAGGAAATAGTACTCCGTTTTTGTCGATTTGAACAGGCACAGTTCTGTCATTTTTATTCACAAAAGTAACTGCAACCGGCTCTCTTTCCTTTATTTTTATAAAAATTCTGTCAGGAAACCGCCGTTCAATTTCAACATCTTCGATTCCGGGAATACTTGCAATTATCGACTGAACCTGAACCTTATTGAACCGGATAAAATTTCTGTTGAGTTTTTCGCCGCAGGCATTTACAAGCTCCTGGCGAGTGCAATTATTCAAGCCGTAAAAATTTATCTTTACATTATTTAGGCACGGAAAAACAAAAATATAAACAAGCGCTTCCACAAAAAGCAAAACAAGAAGAATTGCAAACACAACCTTCAAAACCTTGCCTTTCGTGTCTTTTTTCTTATGATCCTGAACCTTAAAATCCTCAAAAGAGGTTATCATTATCTCACTCATCTTATCCCTTCTCCGTCAAAATTTTCAATTTCATTTTCTTCTTCAATTCTCGACGCATTTAGGATAAAACCGCACATTGCAAGTGTAAAAATAATTGAAGAACCGCCAGAACTAAAAAACGGCAACGGAATTCCTGTGGAAGGCAAAACTCCGCCAGCTACGCCAATATTCACAAGAGACTGCAAGACAATCATCATTCCAAAGCCAAACGAAGAAATCGCAGCAAAATAATTTCCGCAGTGCAAGCTTATTTTTACAACCCTATAAGCAAAGGCCGAAAGAATTGCAATATAAACCGCAACGCCAAAAAGCCCCATGGCTTCCGCCCAGCCTGCAAAAATATAGTCGGACTGAATTTCTGGAACTCCGCCCAATTTCGTCAAGCCAGTTCCAATTCCTTGTCCAAAAAGTCCGCCGTCAATAATTGCGCGTTTTGCGCCGTTTACCTGCCAGTTAAGCGTCTGCTCGTAACTGTCCGGCGCTAAAAAACCAACGATTCTGTTTACGCGATACGGCTCAAGAAGAATAAAAAGCGCAAAAAAAGGAATTGCAAGTCCTGCAAGAGGAATAAACATCTTTAATTTGACACCCGAAACAAAAAAAAGCAAAAGTCCTGAGCCAATTATAAAAATCCCTGTACTAAAATCTTGCTGAGCAAAAACAATTCCACCAAAAACTACAAGCCCAATAACAGCCGGAAAATCCGACCTTTCTTCTTCGAGGGAATTGCGTTGCTTGTCAAAAAGATTGGCCAAATACAAAACCATCGAAAATTTTATAGCTTCGGAAGGCTGAAAAGTTGAAAAATACGGAATTTTTATCCATCGGCGCGCACCGTTTCTTTCAACTCCAATTCCCGGTATAAAAGTCAAGACACAAAGAAAAAGAGAACCCAAAACAATAAAAGGCAGTATTTTGCGGAGTTTTTTTATATCAATCACTCCAAAAAAAATCATAAAAAGAAGCCCGATAAACGAACTTATAAGTTGCCTTTGAGTAGAATGAAACGGATTTTGATGAAAACGCATGCCGTAAGTCATAGAACAAAAATAAAGCGTTACAATTCCAATTCCCCACAATAAAACAACGAGAATTAAAAAATGAAAGTCGCTTTTTCTATAAGTTGAACTTGGTTTTTCGGCAAAAAAATTAAAATTATGCATTTTCAGTCCCACCACCGTTTAAAAGCGGAACAAGACGTTCCAATGCAATTCCATGACTTGCCTTCAGAAGAATAAAATCGCCTTCAACTGCAAAATTTTTTATTATTTCAGCAATTTTCCTGATTGAATCTTCATCGCTGTGTTCAAAATATTCAAGGCGAAGATTTTCTGCCCTCTGTCCGCAACTTTTTGCACATTCAAACCCGCTGAGCATGTCTTTTCCCACAAAAACGATCATATCCGCTCCGCCTCTTACAGCTTCAAGACCGGCTTTTTTGTGAGCTTCGCACGACTCCTGCCCAAGTTCAAGCATAGACCCGAGAACAAAAATCTTTTTTCCACTAAATTTTATGCTGCCAGCAAATTCCAAAGCTTTTTCCATAGAATCTGGATTTGCGTTGTAACAGTCTTCAAGAATTTTATATTTTCCCTTTAAAATACGGCTTCTGCCATTTAAAGGCTTTACTTTTTCAATTCCATTTTTAATCTGCCGGCTGGAAAGTCCAAGAGCGTGGCCAATTTCAACTGCGGCAAGCGCATTTAAATAATTATAGCTTCCAGGAATTGCAAGATGAACAGTTTCGCCGTCCAGCTTAAAACTCGTTCCGTCAATTCCATCATCGCTCAAAAATTCAATTCCATTGTTTTTTACATTTTTTCCATAAAAAACAATTTTTCCTTTTACACCTTCTGCTAAAAAATCAGAAAAATCATCGTTTTCGGGAATTACGGCGATTCCATCTTCCTTTAAGAAATTAAAAATCTTCTTTTTTTCTTCCGCAATTTTCTGGCGGCTTCCAAGTTTTCCAATATGAGCCGTTCCAATATTCGTAATTGCACAAAATTGAGGCTTAAAAATTTCGGCAAGCTCACCGATTTCGCCCTCACGGTTCATTCCCATTTCGAGAAGCGCAACCTGATTTTCGCTCCGAATTTCAAAACAGCTCAAAGGAAGGCCAGTTTCGCTATTCAAATTTCCTTTATTGCAGACAACATCGTATTTTTCGCTCAAAACAGATGCTATAATCTCTTTAGTTGTAGTTTTTCCGCTGGAACCTGTTACAGACACGCGAATCAAGTCCGGGAATTTCTCAACATAGCGTTCGGCAGTTTTTTGAAGCGCATAAAGGGTATTTTCAACAAGAATGAATGCAGTTTTCGGGTTATTTTCTGCCAGTTTTTTTAATTCTTCAGAAGATTTTTCAAAAGCACAGCGTGCAACAAAAACAACCGATGCGCCTTTTTCCAAAGCTTGAGGAATATATTTGTGTCCGTCCTGAAACTCTCCAATTAGAGGCACGAAAAGTGAATAAGGAACAACATTGCGGCTGTCAGTCACAACGGATTTAAAAGAAAAAAGAGAAGAATCAAAATTGCCGACAACGCTTCCTCGAACAACTTCAAGAAGCTCATTCAACGTCAAAAGAGATGTATTTGTATTTTCAGCAGCAAGATTCTTCATTTTATGTTACCCTAAATTTTAATTTTCCCCTTTAATCTCAACACGAACAATATCTTCGGTGTTGGCTTTCCGCATTCCAAGCTCTTCTTCGGCAATTTTTTCAATTCTTTCAGAACTCGAAAGCACGCTTATATCAGAAATCAATTTTCTGTTCTGTTCAACAAGCTCAACCTGTTTTTTTTCCAGTGTTTTTATCTCTGCGCTCAGTTTTTTATAGCGATAAGACTGAAACGCCTGAAAAACCAGCAAAACAGGAATCAAAAAAGTTGCAAGGCAGGCAAAAAAATATGATTTAAAAAATTTTCTTTTCATCACATAGCCTCCTCTTCGATTGCCATAAAATGCCGGGCGCTCGCATCATGGATTTTCCGCACAACACGAAGTTTTGCGCTTCTGCTTGGGGAATTCATCTTTACTTCCTGGGCAGTCGGCTCAACAGGCTTTCTGGTCAAAATTTCAGCGCAGGCAGTACCACCGCAAGTGCAGGCAGCCTGTTCCGGAGGACAAACACACTGTTTTCCTAAATTTCTAAAATAATTTTTTACAATGCGGTCTTCCAGAGAATGAAAAGTAATCACGCCCATTTTTCCACCGTCTTTCAAAACATTGAACGCACTGTGCAAAGCTTTTGGCAGACGACGCAATTCACTGTTTACAGCAATTCGCAAAGCCTGAAAAGTTCTTGTAGCTGGATGAATCTGACCGTAACGATAGTTTGCAGGAACCGCATTCCAAATGATTTCCGCAAGAGCTTTTGAAGAAGTGATTTTTCCACCCATTCTCGCTTCAACAATCGCCTTTGCAATTTTTCGGCTCATTTTTTCGTCGCTGTATAAATAAATCATATTTGCCAGTTCATCTTCTTTCCAGGAATTTACAATGTCACCTGCACTTTCCCCTTCAGAAGCATTAAGCCTCATATCCAAAGGTTCATCATGCCGAAAAGAAAATCCCCTCCCGCTTTTTTCGTAATGATAAACACTTATGCCCAAATCAAAGAGTATTAAATTCGGTCTTTCGCCAGACATATCATAATTCTCATAAAAATCATTAAACCAGCCGTTAAAAAACTTCATTCTTTCGCCAAACAAAGCAAGTCTTTCTCGTGCTCTGGCCTGAATATTTTTATCAGCATCAAGTCCAATAATATGAAGCCCTGGAAATTTGGAAAGAAAAGCAAAAGAATGTCCGCCTTCTCCCAGAGTTGAGTCAATCATCAAAGCATTTTTCTCAAAAAGCTCTCCAACAGGACTTAAATAATCCAAGCATTCCTGCAAAAGAACCGGAGTATGAACAATTTCCAACTTAAAAACTCCCGCAAACTTCAAGGAAAAACTGCACAGAAAAAAAACGTCCGGCACACAGCAGTTTTTTCAATAAAATTTATAAATTTATAGCACTAAGAGCTTCTGCCGCATCTTTTAAATCCTGCTCATTTTCTTCAAGATAAGATTTATAAGATTCACTGTCCCAAAGCTCCATATACCTGTTAATTCCAAGAATTATGCAATCTTTAGACAGTCCTGCATACTCGCGCAAGCTCTGCGGGATAGAAAGCCGTCCAGCTTTATCAAGTTCAACTTCTTGAGCTGGAGCAATAAGACTACGAAGAACAAGACGATTTTGCTTGCTGAAAGGAGATGCCGTTTCCATAATTTTAGAAGAAAGCGTCTTCCATTCTTCCAGCGTATAAAGCCATAAACAGCGGTCAAACGACTGCGTAACGATGAGGACATTTTTATCTGATTCACCGAACAACTCATTTCTAAGTTTTGCTGGAAAGAGAATTCTCCCTTTTTCGTCCAGCGTGTTCCGGTACTCACCAGTCAGAAGCTCCATTTTTTACCACTTTATTCCACTTTTTCCCACTTAAAATACATTTTAACCAATAAAATCATAAAGTCAACCACTTTTTTAGCCGATAAAATGAATATTTTAATGTTTAGAACAAAAAAAAATTGAGCAACAAAAACAAATAAACAAAAGCAACAAAAAAAATGACAGTCATAAACACATACAATGAAAATTCCCTACATCGTACGCTAAAAAACATCTACGCGCTTGAGTTCAGCGGAAAAACCGAACAAAAATCCGGACGTTTTATCTGCGACATAATCACTCAAAACGACGAGATAATCGAGATCCAAACTTCAAATATTTCTGCTCTAAAACGAAAAATCGAATATTTTCTAAACAAAAATAAAAAAATAAAAATCGTTCATCCGCTAATCGAAGAAAAAATCATAAAAACTTTTTCTCCAGACGCAACCCTTCTTTCAAAAAGAAAAAGCCCGGCAAAACAAACCGTCTACACCGCGCTCCGCTCTCTTACAGGAATTTACACATTTTTAGGAAATAAAAATCTTTCTATAGAGTTTTTAAATGTAAAAATTACAGAAATCCGCCGTCAAACAGAACAAACCGTCCAAAACAAAACAAAAAGCCGCCGGCATCTAAAAAACTATCTTGTAACCGACAAAATTCTTGAAACAATCAATTCAAAACAAATTTTCCACACAAAAGAAGACTGGAAAAACCTGCTTCCACAGTCGCTTCCAGATTTTTTTACGCCGCCAGAACTACAGCAAGCCCTTTTAAAAAAAAATTGGCCTCAGAATTTTTCAAAAACAAACATCAAATCATGCGTAAAATGCTACACGCTCTTAATCTGGCTTCTGGAAAAAATGCATCTCATAAAAAAAACAGATAAAAAGAAGGGAAAAAGCTGGATTTATAAAATCAATTAGGGCGTGCCGTTTTTTTTTACAAAAAAAAACGTCGGGTCAAACGTGGCTACAGCGCCTTCGCGCTTTCGGTGCTCTGCACCCGCATCGCGGCCACTAATGCCCCTCACGCAAAAAAAAATGGGACTATTCAAAAAGCCAATCCATCGCAATTCATAACAAATCACTTAGAATAAAACTTTTAGAACGGTCCCTTTTTTAAGAAAGTCTATCGACTACCAGTCATCCATAATATCATCTTCATCACGGTTTTCAACGTCATAAAGATCAGTTACAGCATTCAATGCATCAAAATAAATATAGTACTGACCGCGAGCAAGAGCTGGATCACAGTCAATTCTAAATCCAAGAATACGAAGTCCTGGTCTAATTCCATCGTAAGCACTCTGCTGGATAATTCCATGCTCTCCATCCGGAGTTGGAGGAATTGCAACCGTCATCTTTCTCCAGCCAGAAAATGCAAGATTTCCCATATAAAGTTCAAAGTTGTTTCCAAAATAATCCTGAACTAAAAGATAAAGACTATGTCCAATATTGCGTCCTGCTACCCAAACAGAAACAGTCTTCGTAACACCTTCAATCGGAATTGGACGAGCAGAACGGATAAAGAAAGAATTTATACCGCGTCTAAAAAATTCAACCTTAACGCCCAAAACCTTTGAATCTTCTGCATTCTCATCACCTTTTACAGGTTCTTTCATTGCTGGCGAACCGTCAAAAAGCCGGCTAGAAATCACGCCAAAATCTGGAGAAATCGAAGCATTCCAAGAGCCTTCAACTTCAAATTTATCTACAGAAATTTCACGGAGAGCCTGTTTTGCAGAATCTGCGCCGATAATTGTTGGATCAGGATCTGAAAGGCTAGAACTCTGTGCAAAAGCAATACTTGCCGCCGCCAATGTAAAAATTACAGAAATTAACTTTTTCATTATTTTGCATCCTCACTGCTTGAGCTTGATGATGAATCACCAAAATCAATATCTTTAAGCTCATATCCATCAAAAATATTGCTCAAAGTATTTGTCGTATATTTAAGCTGATCGAAGAAGATATTAAAATCATCTACAAATTCATCTGGATCAGTACGTACTCTAAAACCAACAAACATCATTGTATCAGGACCGCTACGAAGCCTTGAGTGCTGACGGATAGAAGTAGGAACTGTTACAATAACATTTTTCCAGCCGTTAAATGCAAGATTTCCGGCAGGAAGAGTATGAACGCGGCCATCAGAGTCACGAACAAGAATGTCGATGTAATAAAGATAGTTTGCGCCCCAAACCCAGAAATCTATCTGTGTGCAAGTTCCAACAAAAGGAATTTCATAAGGTTTTCCGTCAACTTCAGGGTAAACTTCAAACCAGTTTTCTCCCTTGCGTGCAAATTTAGTCTTTACACCGAGAACTTTAGGCTCGGCATTTTTATCTCTATTTAAAACTTTAAGAGAATTTGGCTGTCCAGGCACAAAATCTTTTTTCGGAAAACCTTCCTCAATGAAACGGCTTGCCTGAACACCCCAAGTCCACAACTCAGTACCAGCCATATTCTGGTATGCATTTTTTTCACCTTTATTGTCAAAATCATCAACAATAAAAGTTTCAACCGCCCTGCTGCTTGGCTGTGCAAATACCGGAGCACAGAATCCAAAAAGAAGAGCAAGACTAGTTAAAGCAACAACGCTTTTTTTCATCTAAAAACTCCTTCATGCGTATTACTTGATAATACGGCAATTTAATTATCGGCATTATTTTCTAAAATAATTATATAACATTCCAAATTATATTTTTCTCTTTGTCCTTTGTCAAACTCTTTTAGCATCATTATTTTCTAAAAACCAAAAACTTTACACGAATCTGCACATTTTCTTCTTAACTTGATTTTTCGTTTCTGACGCTGCATAATAACAGCAAGAGAACAACACCAATGGAGGCGTAGAATTTTATGGTAAATTACAAAGATTTAGGACTCGTAAACACCCGCGATATTTTCGCGAAGGCAATAAAAGGCGAATATGCAATCCCTGCCTATAACTTCAACAACATGGAACAGATGCAGGCAATTATCCAGGCCTGTGTAGAAACAAAATCTCCTGTAATTCTTCAGGTTTCAAAAGGCGCCCGCCAGTATGCAGACAAATTCATCCTCAGAAATTTAGCTCGCGGCGCAGTTGAATATGCTCATGAGCTTGGCTGCGATATTCCGATCGTCCTTCACCTTGACCACGGTCCTAGCTTTGAAGTAGCAAAAGACTGTATCGACAACGGTTTTTCTTCAGTTATGATCGACGGCTCTTCGCTTCCATACGAAGAAAACATTGCGCTCACAAAGCAGGTCGTTGACTACGCACATAAATTCGACGTTACCGTAGAAGCAGAGCTCGGCGTTCTTGCCGGAGTTGAAGACGAAGTAAGCGCGGCAGAAAGCCACTACACAAAACCGGAAGAAGTCGTAGACTTTACCCGCAAAACAGGCTGCGATTCCCTCGCAATCTCGATTGGAACTTCTCACGGCCGCTGCAAATTTACTCCGGAACAGTGCACCCGCAACGCCGACGGAATTTTAATTCCACCGCCGCTTGCCTTCGACGTTCTCGCGGAAATCGAAAAACAGCTTCCAGGATTTCCTATCGTACTGCACGGCTCATCTTCCGTGCCAATCCAGTATGTAAAAATGATTGAACAGTACGGCGGAAAAATTCCTGATTCAGTCGGAATTCCAGAAGAGCAGCTCAGGAAAGCGGCAAAATCCGCCGTTTGCAAAATCAACATCGACTCAGACGGACGCCTTGCAATGACAGCCATCATCCGCAAAGTTCTTGCAGAAAACCCGGGCGAATTTGACCCTAGAAAATACCTTGGGCCGGCCCGCGACGAGCTCAAAAAAATGTACATGCACAAAAACATCGACGTTTTAGGCTCAGCAGGACACGCGCTCGACTAGGATTTGCCACTTCTTAATAAAAAAAGGCTGTTCAAAGCAAATGCCAATTTTTTACAGGCACTGCTTTTTACAGCCTTTTTGTTTTTTTCAGGCGCAAATTTTACCGTCCAGCGTTTCTCCGTGGTTCGGTAACCCTCAGTCCTTCGGACCGGCCTTGCCGCCACTGCGGAACGGAGCGCATCTTTCTAAAAAAAACTATTTTTTCACCTTAAAACAAAATCTAAAAAGACACAAAACTGCAAAAACACCACAGGCAGAACCCCAGATCCACCAGTCAAAATCAAAATAATAAAGAGTCAAAACAAGCGAAGCAAAAACGGATTCGGCCAAAATAAAAAAAACGTTAAGCACACATTTTGCAGACTTGTTTTTTAAATTCAAATAAAAAGCCTTGACATCAGTCTCGAGCGCAAAAACTTCAAAAAGGAACATCACCGGCAAAACAAAAAGCATAAAGAACGAAAGTTCCGCATTTTTTGTAAAAAGCCAAAATGGAACATAAACGCACAAAAAAGGAAGAAAAAAATACAAAAAGCCGTCAATTCGTACCCGCCATTCATCATTCGACCACAAAATAAAAAAAACAAAAAAAAGCGACGGAATAAAAAAGCTAAAAATCCACTGCAATAAAAAGAAAAACGCGGCATCAGTTCCCTGATACTCCGGAACAAAAATACAAAATTCAAAAATTGCACAAAGAGCACAACCGCTCAAAGCGCCAAAAAGCACAATTAAAAAACGGCTTTTTAAGTATTCAAAACCTAATTTCTTATAATCAGAACACGCTTTAAAAAAAGTTACTATTGGAAACAACAAAAAAGAAAACAAATACATAGGTGCAATAAAAAATATCAGCAAAGTTCTATTTTTTCAATACAGCAGATACAAAAACAGAGAAAAAACAACTAGACAAAGAATCTCAGAATTTGATATTATGTAAAGACTTATTGATACAAGTGTTTTGTAAAACACTAGGAGGAACGTTGGCAGACATTAAAGGTTTAAGAATCAATGAACAGATTCGTGTTCGTGAAGTTCGTTTGATTGATGGTGAAGGTGAAAAGAGTGAAGTAAAAATTATTTCAACTCGCGACGCACTGGAATTAGCAAAAGAGAGAAATCTCGACCTTGTTGAAGTGTCCCCTAACGCAAATCCGCCGGTTTGCAAGATTCTTAACTTTGGTAAGTATCGGTACGAGCAGGAAAAAAGACTCCGTGATTCCCGCAAGAACCAAAAAGCCCTTAAGAATAAGGAAATCCGCATGCAGCCAAAAATCGGCGCAGGCGACCTTGACACTAAGGCAAAACATATTCAGGAATTCCTTGATGATGGTAACAAAGTAAAAGTAACGATTCGTTTCCGCGGACGTGAACTTGCCCACACAGAACTTGGATTTGATGTCCTGAAAGAAGTAGAAAAAAGACTTCGTGAAGGTTCATACGCAATTGAAAAGGCGCCAGCAATGGAAGGCCGTTTCATGTCGATGACCTTAAATTCGAAAGTCAAGTAAAGGAATGAGGTAAAGTAAAATGCCTAAGATGAAGACAAAGAAAGCCTCAGCTAAGAGATTCTCTCTTACTGGAACTGGCAAAGTAAAGTACAAGAAAATGAATCTTCGTCATATTTTGACTAAGAAATCACCAAAACGCAAAATGCACCTTCGTGGCGCTGGAATTCTTTCTGAAGATTCAGCAGCAAGAATCCGCAAACAGCAGCTTCCATACGGCTAATACCGTTAATTAAAGGAGAATAAAATGTCTAGAGCAATAGATGGAACAAAACGCAATAACCGCCGTTCAAAGATTCTTAAACTTGCAAGCGGATTTACTGGACGCCGCGGAACAAACTACAAAGCAGCAAAAGACGCTGTTGTAAAGGCTCTTCGCCACGCTTATGTTGACCGCCGAGACCGCAAAGGCGATTTCCGCCAGTTGTGGATTGCACGTATCAATGCAGCTGTTCGTGATGAAGGTCTTTCTTACTCACGCTTTATTGATGGGCTTAACAAAGCAGGTGTAACATTGAACCGAAAGGCTCTTTCAAACATGGCTATTGAAGACCCAGCAGCATTCAAAGCTGTTGTTGAAGTTGCAAAAAAAGCGCTCAGCAAATAATTTTACGGAGACGTAAAAATGATTTCACTCGATCAAGTCATTCTTCTTGAAGAAAAAGTAGAAAATGCTGTTGCGAAAATCGTACAGCTTAATGCAGAAAATGCTGCTTTGCGTAGAAAATGCGCAGAGCTCACAAACGCACTTTCAGCAAAAACGGAGCAATTTTCTAGTTTTCAGACAGATCAAGGCAAGATCGAGGAAGGAATTTTAAAGGCGCTTGAACGTTTAAATGCTGTAGAAAATGCAGTTCATACGGCAACAGCAGGTGTTCAAGCGTCTGTACAAAAACAACCGCAAATACTAGTTCAGCAAGCAGACAAAACTACAGAACAAACTTCAATTCAAAATTCTTTCGAACAAAAAAATACAGAAAACAGTTTAATTCAAGATAAAGCAGTTCAGCACTCGTTTGATACAGCAATTCCAGTTCAGAACCAGCAGACAGAACAAGAAAATTCAGTTAAGAACGAAGAATCTTCTGAAAAAACAGAGACAATTCAGCCGTCATTTGATATTTTTTAATAAACCAAAAAGGCAGTTTAATGGGAACATTGAAAATAGAGCTTTTAGGAACATCTTTTTCAATAAAAGCAAGTGAAGATGATAACTATCTTAAAAAGTTGCTTGGCTATTATAAAAATATCGTAAACGAAATTCAAAAAAGTGGAATGTTAAAATCTGAACTCCATATTTCAATTCTCGCAGGAATAATGCTCTGCGACGAACTCTACAAAGAAAAATCAAAAAGTTCAGTTTCTCAAAAAACTTCGCTCAGCAACGAAAAAGCAGAAAAACTGACTTCCGAAATGATAAAAAAACTTGATCAGGTTTTAAAAGCATAGGTGCAAAAAAATGTATTCATTTTTCATCTGGATAGATGCCGATTCCTGCCCTCTTCCTGTAAAAAATTATGTAATCGACATAGCAAAAGCAAAAAACTTAAATGTTAATTTTGTCGCAAACCATGAAATTTCCCATCCAAAGAACAACCCTCTTTTTAAAATGATTGTCTGCGAAAAAAAAGAAGGTGCCGCCGATAATTTTATTTTTGAAAATGCAAAAAACAACGACATCGTAATTACAAGGGACATTCCATTTGCAGCACGGCTTGTAGAAAAAAAAATCTTCGTAATGAATGATCGCGGAACAGCTTTTACAAAAGACAATATACACGAACGCTTGAGTGAAAGAAATTTCAACCTCAACCTTGCACAGCTTGGGCTTTCAGAAAAAAATGCAAGCCGCTACGGAATTAGAGAATTAAAAAAATTTGCAGACTGTTTTGAGCGAAAAACAAGCCAGCTTATCGTAAACGAAAATTTTTCAAAAAAGAACTAAAAAAATATCAGTCAATATCCTCAGCAGAACCATTTGTTTCAAACGCAGAATTGATTGCAATAATACGATCTTTTATCTGCAAAAAAGCCATTACCAATGATGGATCAAACTGAGTTCCGGAAAGTTTTTCGATTTCAAAAAAAGAATCTTCCAAAGACCATGCGCTTTTATAAGCACGTTTATGGCTTAGAGCGTCAAAAACATCGGCAATCGAAACAATTCTCGCGGCAAGAGGAATTTCTTCGCCTTTTAAGGGTTTTGCCTGAGGAATAGCCATTCCAGGCTCATATTTTGAAAAATCAAAATCTCCAGGATAACCTTTATCCTGCCCGTCCCACCATTCATGGTGTCTCAAGGCAACATCTCGGCACATTTCTTCGAGGGCGGATTCAGGCTCATTAAAAATCAAGGCTCCAGCGCAAGTATGACCTTTCATAATATTACGTTCGTCGCAAGTTAACCGCGGCGTTATTTTTTTGAGAATTGCGTCCTGAACGGCAACTTTTCCAAAATCATGGCATTTTGCGGCAATCTTTAAATTATCACGGTATTTTTGCTGTTCAAGGAATGGAACATTATTATTCACTGCCCAGCGGTCATAAATTTCAATCGAAAACGAAGAAACCCTTTCGACATGCTTAAAAGTTTCTTTCGGATCTCGAAACTGTGCCATAAGTTGAAGTGATTTTATCATATTTCCGATAAGACGGGCATGTTCAAGAGCCTGAACCGCACTTGCCGCAAAATGCGTAATATAAAGTTCAGCATCAGAGTCAAAAGGAATTACATTTCCATTTTCATTCTGAGCATTTATAATCTGGAGAACTCCAAGAATTTTTCCGCTGGCAATTTTTAAAGGAATACAAAACATTGAAGTTGAACGATATCCAGTTTCTTTGTCAGTCGCTTTGTTGAACGAAAATGGCAAATCTTCAGAAAGATTATAAGCATCGGCAATATTTACAGATTTTCCGGAAACCACGCAGTAACCGGCAATTGATTTTTTTGAAATAGGAAAGGAAAAAGAAACATAAGGAATTTTTGAGCCCGCAGGAACAGTTTTTAACTGGGTGTCATTTTGTGCATATTTTATTCTTAAATTATTTCCTTCAACTACATAAATCGAGCCGGCATCTGCATGAACAATTTTTCTTGCTTCCGTTAGAATTCTTTCCAGCAGAACATCCAAATCTTGAATTTCATTTAGCATTCGTTCCATCTCAATAATGCTCTGAAGTTTCTGTTCCTTTGTAGTTGAAGCCATCTCTTTCCTCTTAATTTTTAAAATAAACCTCTACCATTTTAGCACTTAAACTTAAATTCTTCTATTATTTTTATTCTATTATGCCAATTTTATGCAAAAGTGAAAAATAAAGAGGTCCTGCTCCATTGCAAGTGTCTGGCAAAACATGGCTTCCAAACTCTGTTTTTTCGCCTTCAGGCAAAGTCGCATTGCAAAAGCTGCTTACATCTGAAGAAATTTTAGGTTCACAAATTTCCACATCGTCAAATTTTTTTAACAGTTTTTTTATGATATTGTCATTTTCGTCCGGATTAAGTGCACAGGTTGAATAAACCATATATCCGTCCACATTGAGCATGCGCCATGCAGAAGACAAAAGCGACCACTGGGCAATTGCAAGAGTTTTAATTCTCGATGGCGACCAGTCTTTTAAATAATTCAAATCGCAAAGAACATGCCTTTCGGAAGAACATGGAGCGTCGAGCAAAATTCGGTCAAATCTGTTTGATTCTGCAAGGCAAAGTATAGCTCCATCTTTGCAAATTACATTGACACGTTTTTTTACATTTTCTGGAAGACAATTTTCCACAGAATGAAAAAGGCGGATTTTGCGCTCAGACGAACGTTCATTTGCCAAAAGCTCAGCATTTTTTTCCATGCAGCTTGCAAGGACAATTGTTTTTCCTCCAGGAGCGGCGCACATGTCCAAAACAGTCCTGGCATTTTTTAATGGAAGAGTTACTGCGGCGCGAACAGAAGCGCTGTCAAGAAAATAACTTTCGCTTCCGCCGGCATTAAATTCTGCAAGCTGATTTTTGCCGTAAAGAGACGGCTTCAACAAATTCCATCTTGAACCAAAAATTTCTGAATAATATGAATCAAAACCTTCGGCTCCAGAAAGTTTATTTTTTTTGTTTTTTTGTTTCATTCTTAAAAATCCGCGGCAACGACTTTAAAAGCTGGAATTTTCAGTTTTTTGCCGTCTGAATCAAAATCAAACTGCCTAAGTTCCAAAAGTCCGCCCTTAATTTTATATTCGATTATTTTTTGAACGCTTTTTTGAATTTTTTGATTAAACTCTTGAGATTCAGATGCTTTTTTGAGTAAAATTTTTGCAACAGAACCAAAACGTTTTTCGCTCAGCATAATTATATTAACACCGGCCTCAATCGCCCTAACCGCTGCATCTTCGCTCAAAAAACCATTGTCCGCCAAAGCGCCCATAAAAATATCATCGCTCAAAACAAGACCTTCAAACCCAAAATCTTCCCTCAAAACTTTTGTTACCCAAAATTCAGAAAGACAGGCAGGAATTGAAGAATCGCAATAAGAAAAGTCATCCTCAACGGTAACTCTGGCATGGCTCATAAGGACAGATGAAGACAAAGGAAGAAGTTTTTTAAACGGTTCAAGGAGTTCGTTTTTAAGCTCTTCTGAAGAAATTTTTATTTCAGGAAGACCTGTATGCGGATCGGTATTTGAATTTCCTGGAAAATGCTTTAAAACTGTCGCAATTTTTTGATTTTCAAAGGCATTTATCTCCAAAGGCGCATAAAAAAGAACTTTTTCAAGAGAACCAAAAGAGCGCGTATCCAAAAAATCGGAATTTTCCAAAGTTTCAACTTCAACAACAGGCGCAAGGTTCATATTAAAACCGAGTTCGGCCATTTGGCTAGCCTGATTTTCATAAATTTCCCGGGCTTTTGCTTCATCGAAATTTTGAGAAATATATTTTTCTGAAGGAAAATTTCCGGTAATTTTTCGGAGACGGTTGACTGAACCGCCTTCCTGATCAACCGCAATAAACGGAAGAACGTTGTTATTTTTTGAATAAAATGAATTTATAGAGTTTATAAACGAACGAACCTGCTCTTTCGAATCCGCAATATTGTAGCTAAAAAAAAGACAGCCGCCAGGAAGGAGAGGTTCGCCTTCGTTTTTTTTGCCATAAAGCGAACCTGTTTTTTCAACAGGAATATAATTTTTGTTTCCTTCTATATTGACCAAAAAAAGCTGAGAAATTCTTTCGCTTTCTGGCAACTTGTTTACAAACTGTTCAATTGCAGTTTTTTTTGAATTTTGAACTGCAATTTCGCGCAATCTTTGCTTTTCCGATTTTGAAGCACAGGATAAGATAAAAAAGGAAGTCAAAAACAGTGGAGAAAATTTGAAAAATTTTTCCACTGCTTTTTTTGTTTTTTTTAAGCTTGAATAAAAATTCATAACGATTAAACTTTAAATTTGAGAAGCATTTCGTCAATTGCAGACATTGCATCTTTTGTTTTTAAAGCAAGTTCGCTTACAATCTGAGTTGCCTGGCTAATTTGTTTTGAACCGGCAGCCATTTCGTCCATACTTCCCATAACAGTTGAAGAAATCTGAGTTACGGATTCCATATCATTGTTAATTTTTACAAAACCGTCAGAAAGCAATTTTGAACTGTCATCAACAAGAACAGATTCATCCTTCATATTTCCAAGCGCCTCCAAAATCTGAGAAGAACCGCTTGTCTGCTCTTCCATAGCATTTGAAATCTGAGAAACGAGAGGATCAACGACATTTACCTGATTGTCGATATTTTCAAAACTTGACTGAGAAAGGTCAGAAAGACGTCCGCCTTCACTAATCAAATCTGTTATATCTTTGATATTTTCTTCAATGGCCTTTGCCTGCGCGCTAGAATTTTCTGCGAGCTTTCGAATTTCGTCCGCAACAACTGCAAATCCTTTTCCAGCTTCTCCAGCGTGAGCAGATTCAATCATCGCATTCATTGCAAGGAGGTTTGTCTGGGAAGAAATTGACTTGATTGTGTTATTTGCATCGGCAAGAACAAGAGATTTTTCTTCAACCTGCTTAATAACATCAGAACATGCCTTAACATTTTCTGCACCTTCTTTAATAAGTCTTTCAAGATCTGAGAACGAAGAAGACATTTTTTCGGTAGAATCAGTTACAGAATGAATATTTCCAATCATCTGTTCAATTGCGGCAGAAGATTCTGTAATATCAGAAGTCTGAGCAACAATGTTTTCCTTAAGTTTATTCATAGAATTGCTTGAATTTTCGATAACACCTGAAACATTTTGAACAGCGTTTACCTGATTTGAAGACTGATTTTTTACAGATTCAATATTTGCCATAATTTCGGCAGTGGCGCTTGCAGTTTCCTGAGAACTTGTACCAAGTTCCTGAATAACCGCCTTAATATCGGCAGCACGCAAATGCAAATCCTTCATCAGCTGCTGAAGCAAAGCCATAAATTTGTTTACACCAGAAGACAAATCTTCAAATTCATCGCCACCACGTTCTGGAAGACGAACAGAAAGATCAGCTTCTCCGCTCGAAAGATCAATAATCGCTTTATTTGTCCTTTTTAACGGTTTGTAAACGAAAATCCAGATAAGAATCAAAGTTACAACCATAACAACAACTGTGTTTATGATATTCGCAGCAAGGACGATTCTTTTTATGCCGCTGATAGATTTATAAATTCCTGTAGCTTTCTGAGCAACAAGAAGCTTACAATCATCAAGTTCGGAAAATTCCCAGCAGTGCGCAACATAAGCCGTAGAATCTATATTGTATTCTCCAACCCAAGTATCATCATCTTCCATATCGGAAAGAACGTCGGCAGGAACATTTTGTCCGACAAGAGTTTTTAGCGTAGACGCGACAACCTTATTTTTGTAGATAACCGCAACATCGCAGCCAACTTTTTCAGGCATACGATCCAAAAATTCAGAATCACTCAAATTAGTTGTAATTTCTACAGCAGCGACAACTTCACCGTTAACATAAATCGGACGGCAAGAATCAGTTGTCAAAAGCGAGCCAGAAATCATTTTCAAGTTAGAAACAGCATTTCCTTCCAACGCAGCATGAACATCGTCATTTACAACCGCGCCCTGAGCATATTCCGGAGGCGAAATCAGATTTCCGTCAGTATCAAAAATGGCTATAAATTCCAAATCAAGCGACTCAAAAGCCATTTTTGAAACTTCACTGACAGCATCCGCCGCATTATTCGCAAGAATTCCAGAAAAAAAACTAGAAGCAAAATCTGCAACGCTGTCGCCATAAACCAGCTCTTCATTTATAAGGTCTTCGACAATAAACCTGTCGCTGGCAACACTTGCCTGCATATTCTGAAGAAGCCTTGACGAAACTATTTTTGTGAGTCCAAAAACAAGCATCATTGCCGAAATAGTCAAAACAAGAATAACAGGACAAACCAACTTAAAAAAAATTGAGCGAATACGAATTTTCATTTATATACCTTTGTTACGATTTTATCTAAATGCTATGCAAGTGTCAAAAAAAAGTTGATATATCAAAAAAGTTTTAATTTTTTGCAGGACGACACATTTCTTAAAAAAAATATCCGGCGTTTTGCCAGACATTTTTCTCAAAAACCGGCTGCTACAGGTTCGCTCACGCTCATTGCCGCGGCAGAACGTTTCATCGTTTTGCCGCGGCAACTAAAGCCTTTCGCATCCGGCGTAAGCTATTGGTTTAAGGCAGAAACAACAGCCGCAATTCCCGCTCTTCCAACGTTGCTTGATTTTCCTACACCCCAAACTTGTTTTCCGTTTTCTTCCATAATCTGAACATAAGCAATAGCCGAAGTATCAGAACCTTCGCCAACAGAATGTTCGTGGAAAGCAGCAATATTAAAGTTAGGAATTTTTGTTTCACGGAGGGCGGCAACAAAGGCATCGAGAGGCCCGTTTCCTTTTGCACCTATAGAAACTTGTTCTCCATTGCATTTTATTACGCCACGGACAGAAACAACTTCTTCCGAACCAGAGCTTCCAATCATTGTCGTTGCAAGATCAATAATTTCGAGACGAGATTTATTCTCAAGCCACTGCTTCTCAAAAAAGCGCAAAATTTCTTCAGGCTTAAGCTCACGCTGAGCTTTGTCGCTTTCCGCCTTTATCAAATTTCCAACTGCCGGCTGCATTGCCTTTGGAACAGCATAGCCAAAATTGTGCTCCAGAATAAAACTTGCGCCTCCCTTTCCGGACTGAGAATTGATTCTGATAATACCTTCGTATTTGCGGCCAATATCTTTCGGATCAATAAGAAGATACGGAACATCCCAAACTGCGTCTTTTGGCATTTTATCGCGGGCAGAAAGTCCTTTTGCAATAGCATCCTGATGTCCGCCAGAAAGCGCCGTGTATGCAAGACCGCCGGCATAAGGAGTACGGGGAGGAATATCCATTTTTGTAAATTCCTGATAAGAATCCGCAATTTCAGGCAAATCAGAAAAATCAAGCTTAGGATCAACGCCTTCTGCAAACATATTGAGGGCGACAGTCACAATGTCAAGGTTTCCAGTACGTTCACCGTTTCCAAAAAGACAACCTTCAACACGGTCAGCACCAGCCATAAGGGCAAGCTCGCACGAAGCAACTCCTGTTCCGCGGTCATTGTGGCAGTGTGTCGAAATTACAACATTTTCGCGGTCAGAAATATGCTCAGCAAAGTATTCAATTGAATCTGCATAAACATTCGCGGTATAGCACTCAACTGTAGTCGGCAGATTAAAGATGATTTTTTTGTCAGGACTTGTTCCCCATTCTTTTTTTACGGCTTCGCAGATTTCAACTGCATAGTCAAGTTCTGTCATTGAAAAACTTTCTGGAGAATATTCAAGGCGAATTTTATTTCGCTCTTCCTCCGGTAAATCTTTCATGCATTCTTTTATGCACTTTACACCGTCAACAGCAATTTTTATGATTTCTTCTTTTGATTTATTAAAAGTATATTTGCGCTGAGCCGGAGATGTCGAATTATAAATATGGAAGATAACATTCGGCGCACCTTTAATTGCTTCCATTGTGCGGCGGATTAAATGCTCACGGGCCTGGCACAAAACCTGAATCGAAACATCGTCAGGAATATGATTTTCTTCGATAAGACGGCGACAGAATTCAAATTCAGTATCGCTCGCAGACGGAAAACAAATTTCAATTTCCTTAAAGCCGATTTTTACAAGAAGGTCAAAATACGCCAGTTTTGTCTCAACTCCCATCGGGTCGATTAAAGCCTGATTTCCATCGCGCAAATCAACTGAACACCAAACAGGTGCTTTTGTAATGCGCTGATCCGGCCACTTTCTGTTCTTCAATGCCGGCTGAATAACCGGTCTGTACTTTGATGCGTTCATTTTTCCCCCTATAATCCGCAAAAATATTCATTGGATAAAAAAAAGACCCGGCGCCTAAAGCACCAGGTCTTCTAAATGCAAAAATAATATTCTACACTACCCGATTTGCTTAGGCCCTAACGAGAAAAGTTTCTAGCTGTAGAAGTAGTGATAAAGAATTCATATTTTTATTATGCAGTTTTACAAAAAAAATTGCAAGACTTAATCTATATTAAAGAGATTAAGCAAGGCTTCATTAAATCTTTGAGTTTTCTCTTTCATTTCTGTCAAAAATTCATTGTCTTCAATTTTTCCAAGAACTGCCGACATTTCCTCGTCATTGCGGAAAGTAATTTTTCTAAATTCATCGGTAAAGTCTTTCTCGCGGGACGAATGTGCCGCATTCATCATTTCGTTGCTCACCAAAACAACATCGCTGATAATATCGTTGAAAATTTCTGGAGTAAAGTTCCGCACTTTCATCGAATAAAGCCTTTCCAAAAGGTAAATTGCATAGTTTGTCCGGTAAATCAGATATTCTTTTTCGCATTTGTCGTAAAAATCGTGAACTTGCCGCCAGTTTTCAATTTTGTGAGATTTTATATTTTCAAAAAGCTCTTCAATTTTTTTCTGAGGAATTATCTGGCCTCCAACATTGAGCCATTGCGTATAAAGCGGAAACTGAGTCGTAATAACTTTTAATTCTTCGCGATCAATCTGAGTATTGTAAAGCGTGCAGTAGTCAACAAGAACAGAACAAGCAAAATACTTGACGATTTTTCGGTACATTTTATATGCGCGAATCGGCTTGTGAATTTCCGCTCCGTATTTTTTTTGAGCTTCAGGGTCGCACAATGTAACTTCAACGCCAGAATTTTGATGGAGAAAATCTTTTGTAACATTATAAAGCTCTTCCGGCGATTTTGCGCTTACGGCTTTTTCCAAACCTTTTTTTACAAGATATTCTCCAGTCAGCTCAATTATCCGGCTGAGCGCAGATACAACTTCCTGAATTGAATCCGGCGCAAGAGGATCTGTTTCGATGTGCTGAACTTTTACAAAACGTTTGTCGCGCTTAAAGAATTTTGACTTGTTGCGAGAAATTGCATACATATTGTACAAAAACCAGTATGCAGGAATAATCGTTATACATTTTTGGTTGCCGTTCGATGCAACAAGAGAAAAAGGATATTTTATGTTCAGTTCGTTCTGATAACTTCCCTTTGAAACAAGAGTAAAGCTTGCAAAACGGGAATTATGCTTAAAATCAGAACAAAGTCCCGGCCAAAAACCTCTTCCTGCAAACATTTCGCCGTCAGGAGAGCGAGAATTGTGGTTTGAGCCGATTGTAGCTCCAGAAGCAATGTTCGACTGACCGCAAATTGTAGAAGCAATAAGAAACGAAGAATTATGATGCTGCTCATGAAATGGAAAAATCAAATTGTTTAAAATTTCGCAGCAACTTACGGTAGAATTATCGCCCAAAACAGAATTCAAAAGCCTTGCTCCGTATTTTAACTGACAGTTTCTGCCGATTATAAACCTTACGGCAACCGCCTGATAAAATACTTTTGAACCAAATCCCAGAATTCCGTTTACAAGCTCAACGCCTTCACCAATCTGGCTCGGCTCATCTTCGCTCGAAAGAACAGTAATGTTTTTTAACTTGAGCGCGCCTTTTATATAGCAATGCGCGCCGATTTTTGCGTCTTTTATCAAAGTCGAATTTTTTATTACGGCATCATTTTCAACAATTCCAAAAGAGTCGAGCTCTTTTGACTGGCCATACTCGGTAAGTTCAACAAAACGCTTCTGCAATTCAGAATCTTCTCTATAGCGGCTCCAAATGTAGGCGTCGGCAGGAATCATGCCTTCAAAAGGCAAGACCGCCCTTCCGTCATTTTCGTTTCCAACTCCAATCCATACGCGGACTTTTTCAGATTCGCCGTTTTTTAAAATTCCATTGCCGAATTTTGAATGGTTTGTGCAGCTCATTTCCTGCACGTTAAAAATAATAGAGCGCGTACCGATTCTGTAATTTAAAAGATAGGCAACATTTCTTATTGCAACATCATCCTCCAAAACAACATTTTCCACATAAGAACTGTAAATTCCAGTTTCGAGAACGAGATCGTGAAATTTCAAGGTTGAAGGAACAAGCCTGCCCAAAATTAAAAAACCATGGATTTCTGAAGAACGGATTAAGCCCGCGTCAAACTCTCCGTCCCTTGCGGAAACAAAAACATTCTGCCACAAACTGTCGCTGTTCGTATTTCCGTTTGCTTTTAAAACTGCAATTTCCTGCTCAGTCAAATGTCTTTTCGACTTTAAAATTCCAGCAAGATTTTCAGGAATTTTTGTTTCTGTTTTTTTTTCTTTTAATGTAATTACCGGCATTTTTCCGTCATCCTCTTCTCCGCAATAAAATGCTTCTAAAAACCGCAGTTTTTAGAAATTCGATGAATTTTAACTTTTTTATTCTACAGAAAATATCAAAAAAATAGAACTGTTCGGCTAAATCTTCTATAATTGAGCTATGAAATTTTCTTCAATTTTTTGCAATTCTTTCAAAACAAAAAAAAAATTTGCAGGAATTCTATTTTTTTTGAATGCAGTTTTTTTATTTTCATTTTCTCAAAACGACATAAAAACATTCACGCTCGAAAACGGTTTTAAAATCTTTTTTTTGGAAGACGAAGCGACTGCCACAGTCAGAATCGAACTGAACATAAAAGCCGGAACAAAAAGACAAAATCCACAAAATGCCGGATTTTTTTCGCTTTATGCAAACCTTTTGGGACTCGAAATTTCACCAGACTGTGTAAAAATCGAAAAGACAGCGGCTCCTGCCCAAACCGAAAAAATTTTCATTGACTTTGCAGAATATTTTAAGCCGAATTTTATCTCCGACAAAAAACTGAACGAAGAACTAAAAAAATCCCAGCTTTCTCTTAAGGAATTTTGTTCTTCAACAGAAAGATTTATAAACCAGGCAATCGACAGCAGAATTCTTTATGAAGAGCCGTGGAAAACCGAAAACGGAATTTTCCCACAAAATTTTAATTCACTTTCAATAAACGAAGCGCGCACAATTTTAACTCAAATTCAAGATGAATATTACAGTCCGCAAAACGCAATTCTCTACATAAGCGGCAACATAACAGAAAAGACAGCCCTTTCCCTGGCAAAAAAATATTTTGAAAAGCCAGTCCGCCGCTCACAAAATCATTTTTCCGAAGAAAAAAAATTTAAAATTCCGGAAAATCAAAAAATTCAGAAAAAATTTGTAATTACAGACGACCAGCTTTCGCCGGATTTGACGCAGATTGTCCTTCAATACACGGATTTTTTTCCAGAAGAAGCAGAATTGATGGCTGCCGTTTTTAACAAAAATAATTCGTCTTTTAAAAAATTGCTTTTAAAACAAAGAAATCTTGCAATCCGCTCTCCAGAATATATGGACGTTTCGTCCGTTCCGCAAAACAGCCGCGAAAAACTCATAATTCAGGCAATTTGCGAAAAAACAAAGGTTGGACCTGCGGTTCAGGGAGAACTTTTTTTAGAAATGTCGCGGGAAAAAGAGAGAATTTCCTCTCAAGAAGCAGAATCCGTTCTCCGGGAAATAAACAGTTCATTCGCAAAAATTTCTGACAACTCTACGCTTCTTATGAAAAATCTTGCAATTTTTAACCGGACAAGCGGCGGTCTGGCGGAAGATTTTTTTTCCAAAAACGACAAATTGAATTCGATTTCTGCCGAAAAACTCAACGAATCATACGAAAATTCAAAACCTTACGTTTTTATTCTTTGCAATACAAAAAATTACACAAAATATTCGGATGAATTTAAAAAATACGGTTACGAAAGAATTACCCAAAAAAACGGCGCATGGTATCTTTTGCCACAATACAAAAATTTTATAAATGGACAAAATTTGCAAAATAAAAAAGAAAAATCGCCGTCAGAAGAAGATTTTAACTTTTCTGCCAGACGATTTATTCAAAAAAGCAGGGAAGAATTCTCCCAATTCACCTTAAAAAACGGAATTCCAGTAACAATAAAAAGCTCTTCTTCAAAAAATACAGCGACCGTAATGCTTTCGATTGCCGGAGGAGAACTGCTTTTTGCAGAAAAAAATGCCGGACTTGCTTCTGTGCTGACAAATTCGCTTTCGGCAATGATTCAATGGCAAATGGACGAACTTTACAAAACCGGAAAACTAAATTCGCAGGCAAGCGTAAATGCCCGGACAAATTCAGAGGATTCCGTTTTGACGGTGAACTGCTCAGCAAAAGACATTAACACCTGCCTCGAAACAATGGCTTACTGCACGATTTTTGGCGACATCAGTCCGGCCCTTGCAGACGGAATCAGTTACGATCTGCGTGCACAATGGCGAATAAAAACAGGTTCTGCGGATTTTCAGCTTTTGTGCGAAGCCGTACGGACAATATACGAAAAACCAGTTTCCGCTCTTTACGAAGACACAAAAGACAAACCGGCCCAGATGGAATTTACAGAAATTCAAGCCGCATATCCAAAAATTTTGGACTGCACCAGATTTTCGATTATTTTGACTGGAGGAATTCATCAGACAAAAGAATTAAAAGCCTCGTTAAATTCAACTTTTGGAGAACTGAAAAGTCTTTCACAAACACAAAACATTCAGTTAAAGGTAAAAAAACTTCCGCTTCCAAAAAAAATAAAGAGAATTCCGCTCCGTCACCAGTTTTTTACGGACGTAAGCGCCGACAAGGCAGGACCTAGACCTGCGATTTTAATTCCGACGACAGATTTTTCTGACCCTCTTTTGTTTATGCTCGAAGCGCCAGACATCTCTTCGACCGACAATGCGATTTTTAACGCGCTTCTCTATTTTTTAAAAGACAGTCTTCAAAAAAAACTTGAAGAATTTGTGCAGGAAGTAAAAGTTTTTCCAGCAGATTCGGATTTGCCTTATGCACAAATCGTAATTACAAAAATCAAGCACTATCTTCAGACCGAAAAAATTTACGAGCAGACTATAAAAGAAATTTCTCAGGAACTCAAAAAAATAATAAATACTGACACACAAGGGGTTAAAGATTTAGAAAAAAATGATTTTTTAGCTAAGCTTGAAAATCTGTGGATTATAAATGAACTCGAAAAAACTTCAACAAATGAAGGAACGGCATTTTTAATTCAAAAAGGTCTTGCATCCGGCAATCCAGAGTTATATTTAGATCAATACGAAGCAGTAAACAAGGCAACGGCAGAAGATTACTATCTTGTTTTTAGTTCGTATCTGGAGAATTTTCCGCGGATGAGAATTTATTCTGCTGACACAAAAAAATAATTTTCAAGGCGTAAAAATTCTGTCCAAAAAAAAGTCAGTCTTTTCGACAGGAATATTTTCGACAATTTGCTCACAATAAGCAAACCCCGCGGTAAAAAGCGAGCAACCAGTTTTTAAAAGCCGGGGAAGATAAAGGTCGTAAAAGCCTTTTCCCTTTCCTAGCCTAGCTCCGTCTTTAGAAAAAGCAAGGCCAGGAACCACCATAAAAATTTTTTTGTCTCTTAGAGAAGAATCCGTAAAAACTTTTCTTAAGGTCAGTTTTGGCTCTAAAATTCCAAAGGCTCCGCTTTCGAGCTGATTTTGAAGAGAAAGTTTTGAATCTAAAAAATAAAAATCCATCAAATTTGAATCCGAAACAACGCGAGGAACACAGACAGTTTTTCCGTTTTTCCAGGCAATCTCGACAAGAAAACTGGGATCAATTTCAAATCCATAGGGAATATAAGAAAAAATTAAATCCGAATTTTTAAATTCTTCAGATAAAATGATTTTTTGAGCGGCGGAATTTCCAGCAGCCTGAATGTTTTTTAAATCAGAATATCTTTCTTTTAAAAGCTTCCGCATTTTTGAACGCAAAAGTTTTTTTTCTTCATAAACATTTTCATAGTTCATAACTTTCCTCAATTGTTTTCAGACTGATTATATCATAAAATAAGATTATGGACTTAAACATTTTACTTTCAATTCTTGCGGGAATTTTTCTTTTGACAGGACTTGCTGGATGCGTAGTTCCAATTTTGTCTGGAGTTCCTCTTGCCTGGGCAGGACTTTTTACAGCGCATTTTTGCACGCCTCCTAACATCTCTGTAACTGTTCTTACGATTACGGGAATTATCGCCTTAATTATAACGATTGCCGACTCGATTTTGCAGCCACTTCTTACAAAAAAATTTGGCGGAAGCAAAAAAGCTGTTTTGGGAGCGACAATAGGTCTTTTTCTTGCAATGTTTTTAGGACCGATTTTTATAATCATTGCACCATTTGCAGGAGCATTTATCGGCGAACTAATTCAAAATCCAGAAGACATTCCACACGCATTAAAAGCCGCAATTGGCTCGTTTATAGGATTTTTGCTCGGAACAGGAATTAAAATGCTGTGCGTAATAAGTTTTATTTGGATTTTTGTCTGGACGCTTATTAAATAACTTTTTACAAAAAAATAAAAAAAAATTGCATTTTATATATTGACACATTTTTATAATTTTTATATTATAAATTCACATTCAAGTGAATGAAACTGGTTCCTTAGCTCAGTCGGTAGAGCAACGGACTGTTAATCCGTGTGTCGCTGGTTCAAGCCCAGCAGGAGCCGTAAAAACTCAGTACATTGTACTGAGTTTTTTTTATTTTAAATCCAACGGGTGATTTTTTTAGAAAAATTTGGGAACCAAAAAAAACTTACGCCGGATGCATAGGCCAAAACTGGCGTTTAGCCAGTGAGCGAAAAGCGAAGCCGGAGCAGCCGGTTTTTAAGAAAAACTTTCCCAAACAAAAAAAATGTTTTTGCAAGAAAAAAATGACGTCCGAAAAATCAGGATGCTAATTTGTCTAAAATTATTTTTAAATAACCGATGTCTTCAATTGCGTTTATTGCCGCAAATATTTTTGCTAAAAATAAATTTTTGAGTTTAGCCCGGTAAAATTCTATCCGCGGATTAAAATTGCTTTTGCTGTGTCCATTGAATATTTTAATCCAAGGCTAAAAAGAACCGGAAGAAGCGCAAAATACATTTTTAAGCTTAATTTTCCGCCTCGTGCAAACCATGCCCTTTTTAACTGAGTCCACATTTTAAAAACTGCGGGAATAAAATTTATGAACATAGAAACTGTTGCGGCAAATTTTGATTCTTTTTTGCATGGAAGAATACGCCGGATAAAAAGTTCAATTTTTTCAATTCCTTCGCGAAGTTCAAGAGAAGTTGAAGTTTTGAACATAAGAGAAGCGCTCTGATTGCAGGCAAAGAATTTTACAACGACAGAAAATGTTTTTTCGTCATGAATGCAATTTTTGACTGCCTGAACAAAACTTTTTATAATTCCATATTCGGCAAAATTCAAATAAGTGTTGGAAAGAATATTTATAAGATATAAAAAAATTCCGTACCACAAGACAGGCGTTAAGTCGAAAACCTGTTCTTTTAGAGAAAAATGAAGGCATAAAAAAAGCAGGGCTTGGGCAAATACAAAAAAAACGGCAAATTTCCAGCTCAACGAAAAAATCGCAATGTTAAAAAGAGGAATAAAAAGTATTTTTATCCAGGAAGGCAGCTTGTGAAAAAAACTTTTTCCGGATTTGTAACTAAACGCGTAACAATTCTGATTCATTTTTTTACAGCCAGACTAAATCTTCCAATTTTGAATAAGCGTTGAGCGGGTTGCGTATATTCCACTGCTCAAGTTTTTGCAAAAGCCCTTCGCGCGCAGTTCCATCAAAAACTTTATCGCCTCGGAACAAAACCACAAACTTATCTGCTAAGCCAAGACATTTTTCAAGTTCGTGTGTCAAAATAATCACTGTTTTTTTCTGTTCGTGAAGACGTTTTACAAGAGCATTTACCTGCTTTACACCGCCATAATCGAGGTTTGCATAGGGCTCGTCAAAAATAATGACCGGAAGCTCCATTGCAAGCATGCAGGCAACAGCAAGCCGGCGTTTTTCTCCACCAGACAAAAATCTTGCAGGATAATCTGCTTTTTTTGTAAGGCCGACCTGCTCAAGAGAATTTTCTACAGCTTGCTCAACCTGGATTTTTGATTTTTTTTGATTTTTTGGACCAAAAGAAATATCTTCGCGCGGAGTTTCGCCCAAAATTTGAGTATCCGCTTCCTGAAAAACAAGTCCAGCTTTTGCAAAAGAATAAATTTTTCCGGAAGTCGGCTTTTCAAGCCCGGCGATAATGTTCATAAGGACACTTTTTCCTGAGCCGTTTTCTCCGCCAATCACAGTAACCGAACCTTCATCAATCTGAAAAGAAACATTGTTCAAGGCGGTTTTATTGCCCTCAGAAGTCGCGTAAATTTTCGTGATGCTGTCGATTACGATTTTATTCATCTTTTTCCGGCTCGTAAAGATACATTGCAACAACCGGACGAAGTTTTAACGAAATCAAGATTACAAAAATTGCTTTAACAAAATCAACCGCCAAAAAAGGAGCAAAAAAAGCCGCAAAAAAAAGTTTTACAGCACCCAAAACTCCAAGTTCTGAGTTTTTAAAAGCTATTACATAGAAAACTTCAGGAAGATAAAGAACAAGCATGCCAATAAAAACTGCCAAAGAAAGGCGGATTATGCCTTTTACGGTGATATGCTTTTCTATAACTGACGGACGGCCAGAAATCATACCAGCTACAAGCGCTCCGATAACCCAGCCGATGCGAAAGCCACCGTTAATATTCATCAAAACCTGAAAACCGCCTTGACCGCCAGAAAAAACAGGCAGGCCGATAACACCGACTGCAAAAAAAAGCGCGGTCGGAGCAGCGCCCAAAAGTCCGCCCAAAAGAACAGCGGTCATAACACAAAGCGCATTTTGAATTACAATGCCACTTGCAATTCCTGGAATTGGAATTCTAAAAAAACTTGAAGCGCAGATAATTGCCGCAAAAAAAGCAACAATTGCAGAACGAAGAATTGATTTATTCATTTTAAATGTAAACCTCTTTATTTAAAAATATGGTTTACATTTTACAAAAAAACAAAGAATTGTCAACTTAAAGAAAAGGTCTAACGGCGGCGTTTTTGTGTCAAAAGCAAAAGCCTTACAAAATTTCCAATTGCTCCAAGCGCGCTTGCAACGTATGTCATTGCCGCTGCCCACAAAACTTCGCGTGCGCCAGAAAGTTCTTCCTTGTCAGTAAAAACTCCAGCACCTTTTAAAATTTTCAGTGCTCTCCAAGAAGCATTAAACTCAACAGGAAGAGTAACAATATAAAAAAGAGTTGCGCAGGCAAAAAGCAAAAGTCCGATATTCGTAATCATTTGGAAAAAAGGCATATAAGACTCAACTTGTGCAGAATAGCCGAAGCCAAGACCAGCAAGCGCAAGAACAGGACCAAGCGCAGACCCCAAATTTGCAACAGGAACAAGCAATCGCCTAAAAGCAAGAGGAAAATAACCGGTATTATGCTGAATTGCGTGTCCGGTTTCGTGAGCAGCCACTCCAACGGCAGCAACCGACGCACTCGAATAAGTCGCCTCGCTCAAGCTCAAAATTTTATCTGTCGGATTATAATTATCGGTAAGAGAACCTTTTATACGGGCAATCTTTACGTCTGTAATTCCATTTGCCTTAAGCAAAATTGCAGCCGCCTGCGCTCCAGTTATGCCTTTTTTTGTCAGAATTTTGTCGTATTTTGAAAAACGGATTTTTACGGCAGATTGCGCCCAAAGTCCCAAAAGCAGAGCTGGAACAGCAAAAACAAGGTATGTTAAATCTAACCCACCATAATAAAACATAAATTCTCCAGTCTAAATACAAATTGTATTTTCGCAAAAAGCCCCGGCTAATACAGCCGGATCAAATTTTATCAGCCGATTTTAAAAAGTTTTTCAATATCTTTCTGGCGAACAACAAGAACATTGCATCTTGCGCTGCCAATAATGTCCATATTTGTTGAACTTGCCCTGTCGCGTGCAACTTCGCTCGAAAGCGATGAAGCCGAATGTTCTTTTCCGCCAAGCAAAATAAGGTCGGCATCAAAATCGTCCGCTGCATGCAGAATTTCTGACCATGGGCTTCCCTTTCTAAGTTCAGTTTCGACTTTTACACCTTTGATTTTTGCAAAAGTAACAATTTGCTCAAGATATTTTTTTCCGTCATCAAGAAGATTTTCTTCATACTTTTGACTTTCGGTTTTAAGGAAGAATTTGCTCATGCTCAGGAATTTGAGAGCCGCAGTATCAACGACATAAACTGCTTTTAGAGAACATTTATACTGCTTTGCAAGGAGAATCGCATACATAGCCGCATGAAGCGACTGGTCTGAACCGTTAATAGCAACTACAATTTTTTGAAATAAAGGTTTTATCATTATGACTTCCTGTTTTTCAAAGATTTTAAAACGAAAGTATTTTCGCGCTCACGCTCTTCAAGAACACTTTCGATATAAATCTTTGTATCCTTCGTCTGAGGAATAACCATCTTGTCCAAGGCATTTACACGCCGCTGAGTTTTCTTTACTTCGCCTGCAAGCCGCCATGCGACCGTGCGAATGCTCGCCATATTTGTAAGCAACTTTAACAAGTTAAAGAATTCTACCATAACTTTATCGCTGTCTGCAAATGATTCCATAAAAGAATAGAATAACTGCTGCTTTGGAAGCTCAACTTCAATCGAATTAAAGCTCATTCCACCAGCAGTAATTGTCTTGTCCTTCATTTTAAAATCATACTTTACAGCGTGGGCAATCCGCTCTACACGGTCGCCGCCTACTGTCTTAAGCATATTCTTTAATGCAGGATAAGCTTTTGCATACTCTTTATCAATTTGCGATTCAAGAAGTTTTACGCGTTCAACCATGTGCATAAGTTCCATTACCAGAATTTCACGCTTTTGCTCGAGCAGCTCATAACCGTTTTGAGCGGAAGCTAGCTGCTCTTTTATTGCGAGAAGATTAGATTTTGTCGGTGCGACATTTAACTTTGCCATCAGTTCTACTCTTCATCTTTTGGAAGATATTTTTCAATAAATTCCGGTTTAATTCTATAAAGTTCGTTCTGTGGAAGCAATTTTAAAAGTTTCCAGCCCAAATCAAGAGTTTCTTCAATAGAGCGGTTTTCGTATTCGCCCTGAGAGAAGAACTGGCTTTCAATCGCATCTCCAAACGCCAAATACTGCTTGTCAACGCTGCTCAATTCCTCTTCGCCAATAATCGCTGCAAGAGAACGGATTGACTTTACTTTTGAATAAGATGCAAACAGCTGGCTCGAAACACTAGCATGGTCTTCCCGTGTCATTCCGTCGCCAATACCGTCTTTCATAAGCCGGCTCAAACTTGGCAAGGCGCTGACTGGCGGATAAACACCGCTCTGACTCAATTCACGGCTCAAAACAATCTGCCCCTCAGTAATGTATCCGGTCAAGTCAGGAATTGGATGCGAAATGTCATCGTTCGGCATAGTCAAAATCGGAATCTGGGTAATAGAACCGTTTGAACCCTTTATTTTTCCGGCACGTTCATAAAGTTCTGCAAGGTCAGAATAAAGATAGCCAGGATAACCTTTTCTTCCAGGAACTTCACCGCGAGTTGTAGAAATTTCGCGCAAAGCTTCGCAGTAGTTCGTCATATCAGTCATTACGACAAGAACATGCATTCCCTTTTTAAATGCCAGATATTCGGCAGCAGTAAGAGCACATCGAGGCGTAATAATTCGTTCAATCGAAGGAGCGTCTGCCAAAGACTGGAACATAACAACCTTTGAAAGAACACCGCTTTCCTCAAACGAATTTATAAAGAACTGCGCCTGATCGTATTTAATTCCCATTCCCGCAAAGACCATTACAAACTGCTCGTCAGAATTGCGGATTTTTGCCTGACGAATAATCTGAGCCGCAAGCCTGTTATGAGGAAGTCCATTTCCAGAAAAAATCGGAAGTTTCTGACCGCGAATCAAAGTGTTCATGCCGTCAATCGAAGAAATTCCTGTCTGAATAAAATCCCTTGGATAAACGCGAGCAAACGGATTCATCGGCATTCCGTTTACATCAACTTTTTCAGAAGAAACAATCGGCGGAAGTCCGTCAATCGGCTCTCCAAGACCATTAAAAATACGTCCCAAAAGCCCTTCGCCAACACGAAGTTCCATCGGTTCGTCCAAAAATTCAACCGAAGTTTCGTTCAAATCCAAACCAGTCGTTGTTCCGAAAATCTGTACAATTGCAGTATCTTCGTTCAAATCAATTACACGGCCAGTTTTTTTGTCGCCATTGCGGTCACGAATATAAACGATTTCGTTATAAAAAATATTTTCGCTGCGTTTTACAACAACAATCGGACCGTCAACCGAATTCAGACCTTTATATTCTACGCCTTTCATTTTTTCTCCAAATTTTAAAAGCAACCAAAGTTTTTCAATTTTGAGGGGAGAAGTCTCTCCCCTAGGTTCGCACTTCGTTGCTCACACACCCCACTCTGCGGGGAACTTCCCCGCAACACCCCTGGAAGTCGTCCTTAAACTTTTGAGTACATCCGTTCAAGTCCGCCCATCTGCTGTTCAAAACGGCTTTCCGTTTCTTTTATCATTTCGAGCTTATCGTTTGGAACAGTTGTCTTCAGGCGGACAATTTCTTCCTTAACAGGAAGAGCGTTCACCTTAGACAGCGGAGCACCGGCTTTTATTACGGCTGCGCCACGGTTGTAAAATTCCATCATCAAAAGCAAAATCTGAATCTGCTTTTCAGGAACAGAATAAACGTCAATCGCGTCAAAAGCATTCTGCTGCAAAAATCCGTTTTTAATCATGTCCGCAACGATAAGAACAATGCGCTCATAGTCAGGCAAGGCATCTGGTCCAATCAAACGAACAATAGATTGAAGTTTTTGCTCTTTTTTAAGAAGTTCAAGCGCTTCAAGCCTAACCTTTGCCCAGCGCGGATCAAGATTATCCCACCATTCTTTTACTTCGTCAGCATATTCAGAATAAGAATCAATCCAGCCAATCGCAGGATAGTGCCGGGAATTTGCAAGTTCTCTGTCCAAAGCCCAGAAACAGCGGATAAAACGCTTTGTGTGCTGTGTTACAGGCTCAGAAAAATCTCCTCCTGGAGGCGAAACTGCGCCGATTACAGAAACAGAACCTTCCTGTCCGCAAAGGGCATCTACGCGGCCAGCCCGTTCATAAAACGAAGCAAGCCGGCTCGGAAGATAAGCAGGAAAACCTTCCTCAGCAGGCATTTCTTCCATACGGCCAGAAAGTTCACGCAAGGCTTCTGCCCAGCGCGAAGTTGAATCTGCCATTATTGCAACGTGCATTCCCATGTCGCGGTAATACTCGGCAAGAGTAATTCCCGCATAAAGAGAAACTTCCCTGGCAGCAACCGGCATATTTGAAGTATTTGCAATAAGAATCGTTCTTTCCATAAGCGAGCGGCCGGTTCTAGGGTCGATCAAGCTAGGAAATTCTGTAAGAACGTCGGTCATTTCGTTTCCGCGCTCTCCACAACCGATATAAACGATTAAATCCGCATCGCACCATTTTGCGATTGCGTGCTGCGTCATTGTTTTTCCTGTACCAAATCCACCAGGAATTGCAGCTGTGCCTCCTTTTGAAAGCGGAAAGAAAACATCAATTACGCGCTGGCCTGTAACCAAAGGCTGGCTTACAGTCAATTTTTTTGCAAAAGGACGAGGAGTTCTTAAAGACCAGTAATGGCTCAAACGAATTTCTTCATCGAGTTCAGTTTTAGCAATAACGTCGTCGACAGTATAATCTCCGCTTCCCTTAAAAGAAACAAGAACACGTCCGCGAACCTGCGGTGGAACCATAATTTTATGTAAAATCGACTGAGTTTCTTGTACAGTTCCAAGCACAAAACCAGGTTTTATCGGAGTTCCTTCTTTTACACATTCGCAGGCATCAAAATGCCAAATTTTATTTGCGTCAATCGGCTCGCTTCTCTGTCCTGGAATCAAAAATGCTCCAGATTCTTTGTACATAGCTTCGAGAGGACGCTGAATTCCATCATAAATTGTTCCGACAAGTCCAGGACCAAGTTTTAAGGAAAGAGGCCGTTCGTTAGAAACAACATCTTCTCCAATCTTCATTCCAGTATCGTCTTCGTAAACCTGAATTGTGGCAATGCCTTTATTCTGACGAATGATTTCGCCGATTATTTTCTTTTCGCCAACATCAACAACATCATAAAGACCGCAACCTTCAAGGCCTTCAGCATAAACAATCGGTCCTGAAATTCTAGTTATTTTTCCTTTTATCATTCCGGGAGCCTTCCTCCGAACAATGTTGATGAGAGTTCGTATGAATATTTATCTTTTAATTCGCGCACAAGCTCATCTATTGTAAGACGAACAATCACGGAATTTTTTTCATCGCTTTTAAGAATCATTCCTTCGTGGATTTCATTTCCTTTTACAGATTCTTCTCCACTTTTTTCAAACTGAATTGCTTCATATCCTGTAATATTTTTTGCAAATGCTTTTTCTACAACTTTTCTAGCATCTGCCTCTTCAAGACCGCCAAAATAACTGACAGTAATTTTTTTATTTTCTAACGCAAATTTACACTTTTCAAGTTTATTTTCGAGCAAAGACAGGCGTTTTTCTTTTCCAATTGAATTAAAATATTCGTTCATAGCCTTGCAAACCTGTTCATTGTAGAAAGCAACAAGGAACCTTTCTTTTTCGAGAGGAATATATGCATCCGCATTTTTTTCCAAAAGAGAAAGTTTGTTTTTATATACGGATAATTTTTCCTCAACAGCTTTTTTTACGCGTTCATCAACGCCTGCAATAATTGACTTTGCCTCACTCTCTGCCTTAGCGACAATTCTGTCCGCTTTTTTTCGAGCATCGGCTTCAATTTCTTTGTCGAGTATTTCAGTTGATCTAAGTTCTTCCATTTTTTAATTCCCGTAAAATCAGGCTTTGCCTGAGTCAAAATCTACACAGAAATACCAACTGCTTCGCGAATCGAATCAGTAAGGGATTTTTTTCCCTGCAGATGTCCGTTCAGCGGAGGAATTTCAACAATAAGCGGAAACTGAGCACTTTTCTGCCAGGCCAGCACTTCCTGTTCAAGCATGGCAGAAACATCCTCTGACAAAATCAAGACTTTCGGTCGCTCATCAACAGGCAAAGAATTCTCGCCGCCATGACCGGTTACACGGTTAAATGCATCAAGAGCTTCTTTTCTGTTAAGGGCAACTGCACCGTCAACTCCGACGAGTTTAAAAGCCAGAACAAGTTCCCGCTGAGCAATCGTAAAGTATTCCATAATTTTCGTTTACTAAAAACCTAGAGAATGATAATTAAAAGTGCAACAAGGAAGCCCCAAAGACAAATACCTTCCGCAAGACCAACAAAAGGAAGAGCTTTTCCTGAAAGTTCAGCATTTTCGCTCATAGCGCCCATTGCCGCAGCACCGATTTTTCCTACTGCCATACCGCCGGCAATACATGCAAGTGCAACTGCAAAAGCCGCAGCTACATATTTTATAGCACTAGAGTTGCTGTCAGCCTTAGCTTCTACAGTTGAAGTCTGAGCTTCTGCAACAGTCTGTGTAGCAGCAGGAGTTTCTGATTCCTGAGCAAACAAGCCAGCTACTGTAAAACAAAGCAAAGCAGCTGCCAACGCAATAATTTTTTTGTTCATATTTTTACCTCACAAAAAATTTATTTAATTACCAGGGGTTTTAAGCTAACTTCAAAACCTCTATTTATATGTAAACGCAAAAGGAACAAATTCCTTTCCCGTTTCATTGAAAAACTTTGAGAAAAATTCATAATATTGAAGACGAATAACCTGAATTGCAACAATCATTCCCTCAAGAACAACAACAATCCCGTTTCCAATAATCAATATCAAAACCTGTGCAAAACCTGCCGGAGCAATACTGCACATTTTTTCAATAATAAATCCCAAAACCGCGTGTGCAAGAGCAAAAGCGCCGACACGGACAAAGCTAATTGAATTAGAAAGATAAGAAGAAACAACTTCTATCAATTCAACCGCGCCACCAATTATTACACCGCCAATTCCGCCTTCAACAGCTGGCTTTTCTCCGTCAAAAAATCTTTCAAAAGGCTCGCCAAAAGCTGCAAAAAACAGAGTAACGGCAATAAAAATCCAGTCAAAAGTTGTCGGAGAATGATGCGCAAAGCCAATCCTCAAAGCAAAGATTACGACATACCAAAACCAAAGCGCTCCTGCGATTCCAGTTTTTCCGAAAATCGCGCTTCCGTATTTTTTGCATGAAAACTTGTTGATAATGTTTATTAAAAGTCCAATCGAGTTTATTACAAAACCAACTGCCATTGTAAAACCGAAAATTCCAAAAATGATTCCGATTGCATTTGCCGATTCCCAGAATTTCATTTCAAGAATCGGATATCGGCTTTCTCCAAAAAGTCCGGTAATAAACATCGAGATAGGTTTCATTATTCCTTCGGTCGCAAAAAATTCGCCTGTTAAAATTCCCATAATCATACTTGAACAGCCGATTGCCATAAAAATCGGAGCAAATTTATTCCATCCGCCGATTTTTACAACTTTTGCTGACATTAAAATTCCAACGAGCAAGAAAACAAAGCCCTGGCCGGCATCGCCAAACATAATCCCAAAAAGCAAAGTAAAGAACAGCGCAACAAACGGAGTAGGATCTATTGTTCCATAAGCCGGGGAGCCGTAACTAAAAATCATTCTCTCAAAAGAACTAATCAGTTTTCCGTGATGCAATTTTACTGGAACTTTTTCTTCTCCAGTCTGAACAGAAGGAACTTCGCTCGGCTCAAAAAGACGAATTGCAATTCTTCCTTCAGAAAGTTTATCGAGTTCTGTCATCATGGAATGGCAGTCGTTTTCAGGAATCCAGCCTGTAAGACGGTAAACCAGATCAGTTGACTCAAGGCTGTTCTCCAAAAGTTTAATTTGAGCGGCAATTGAGAACTGGCACAAAAATTTTTTAAGAAAATCTGCATGGGTTTTTGCAATATTGTGCTTTTCTTCTTCGATATTCTCAAAAATCTTAGTTTTTTCCTTTACCTGCTGCTGCAGACTTTTTAAGACATCGTCTGGAACACCTTTAAAGTCGCTAGGAATTTCCATATTTACAAAACCGTGCTTGCGCAGTTCACTGTCAAGAGAAAAACGGCCTTTTTTAGAAGTTGCCGCAAGGATTTTTGACTTATCAGAACCAAGAGGGACAATTACAGCCCTTTGTCCAACATCAAAAACCAGCTCGTCAAAAATAGCAGGATCTATTTTTCCAATACGGAGCGACAAAAAAGAAAGATGCTCCAATTCGCTGTAAGGAACTTTTAAATTTGAAAAAGAAAGTGCTTCCTTATAAGCATCTTGAACACGCTTAAGCTCATCATCAGCATCGCGTTCTTTTTTCTGCAAAACGTCCACAGTATAAAGAAATTTCTGGCACAACACTCTGTCGTATTCAGAAGGACGTGTCGAGGCCTGCAAATCTTCGGTTGTAACATCCGGCAAATTCAAAAATGAACGTACATTTTTTAGTTTTGAAAGAATATCCTCGTCAGGGTTTGAAATAGAATGATTTAATTCAAGTTTCTGCTGAAACTGAAAATTTCCTTTTTTACCAAGAAATTCAACAACTTCATCAATGTCTTCTTTTAGAACCATCAATTCGACAAGACGCATTTTTGCAGTTTTTGCCATTATTCGCCTCCAAGCCTTAACTCTTCCGTCACATGGCGGATATTATTCAATTCGTCCTGCTTTATCTTAAAAAAGCAGACAAGAGACAGAGAAGTAAGCGGATATTTATGAAAAGCTGTAGAATATTTTTTTACGAGATCTGTGCGGAAAGAATTTTCCAGCCAACGCGGATCAACTTCCCAAATAACGCCTTCCTCGTGCGGATTCAGCATTTTGCTGTACTTCCATGTTTTCCATTCATCAAAATTAGAAATATCTTTGCTTAAAATTTTCAATGCTTCGCCAGCAAAAACATCAGTTTCGGCTGATTTTGGATTTTCAAAAAAAAGCTTTTGACAGATGCTTTCATTGTCCATTTTGTAATAAATTTTTAGGCGGAGTGCCCAGACAATATTCCGGATTTTAATTTCTTCGACAACAAGAGATTTTATTTGAACTCTTACAGCCTGTTCAGAAACGCAGGCGTCTTTCCAAAGGTTGTGCAGATATTGAAAATCAAGCTTTGTGTCTAAAACCTGCTGTTCGGAAATATCAGGAACTTTGTTATACCAAGAAAGCTCGTCTTTTTCGGTGATTTTTGCAAGATTCGGCCAATTTTTGTAATTTAAAAGAGAATATTTTCCCAAATCGATTACTTCGGGACATTTTGTTTCCTTCATACACAAAGCGCCGGCAAGCATCTTTAAATTACTATAATCATAAAGCCGAAGCAAGGTTAGAAGAATTTTTTGAGGATGGGCATAACACTCGACAAGCTGGCAATACTGTTCTACAAAAATAAAAACTGATTTTTCTTCAATTTTTTTGGCAAGCAAATTTTCAGGAATTGCAGGAACTTCGGATTTAAAAAGAAGACCATAAAGTTCTGTCAGAGATTTTGCAGAATACAGTCTGTCCGCATTTTTTCCAGAATAGGAATTGGCCAGTATTCCGGATACTTTTGCATAAACATAAGCATCTGCAGCAGATTTATCCATCATACCGCACCGCCATCTATTTTTGCAAAACCAAATTATTCATAAGATTGCTAAAAGCAACCTTATCCTGAACTGACTGATAAATATTCTCTTTGTAAGAGTTTATTTCAGAAACAATGTTTTCGTTTATTTTCGCAGACTTTTCCTTGAAAGATTTTTCAAGTTCTGCAGATTGAATATTAAATTTTGAAAGATAATCCTGCTCTGCCTTTGCTTTTGCAGAATTCAAAATTTCGGCTGCTTTATTCTGAGCATCAACGGTAAAAGAAGAAGCGATATTTTCAACTTCAAGAAGATGTTCAATTACATTTGACTCATTTTCTTCCATGACTTCAGCCTCCTCAGACTGCCTCTTCTGTCTGCAAAATCAAGTTGTAGGCTTCAGACTGCGACTGACACGAAACAAGTTTATCAACAAATCCGTTTTTTTGAATAAGAAGTGCTAATGATTTTAAAATTTGAATATGCTTTTCTGTCTGTCCGTTTCCTGCAAGAAGCATAAAAACAACATGAACAGGCGAACCGTCGAGAGAATCGTAATCGATTCCGTTTTTGCTGATACCAATAGCACCAATTGTACCATTTACAGAAGGCGCAAAAGCATGAGGAACAGCAACAGAATGCATAATTCCAGTGCTCATCTGAGCTTCACGTTCTTCGAGCGCAGAAAGAACTTCTGCCCTGTCAAAATCAGGATGCAATGAATGAATGGCTTCTACCATTTCTTCAAACAGCTCGTCTTTTTCTGTACTCTCCAGACCAATAATGATGCTTTCCTTTGTAAAAACATTCTCAAGAACCATTACTATCCCCTTAGTTTTCTGAATTATTTGAATATCAGAAAATCGATTTTTTTAAATACTATTTTAAGGCAGATTTTAACTTAAAAAAATCAAAACCTGCCTTTTAATTTTATTCTGCAGCAGCTTCTTTCCACCAGTCAGAAGAGTCCGCTGTAGTTTTTTCTACTTCTGGAGCAACTTCTTCAGTAGAAACTTTCCCCTCTGCCTGAGCAGCTTTTAAAAGTTCTGAATCAGAAGAAAGTTTTTTAGAAGGAAGAACTTTTGCAAGAGCCAAAGTTACAACAAAGAAAAGAATTGCAAGAACAACAGTAGTCTTTGTAAGAATTGAAGCAGAATGTGATCCAAATGCAGCTGAGTTTCCGCCGCCCAAAAGTCCGCCCATTCCGCTGCTGTTTTCGTCCTGTACGAGAACCAAAAGAACCAAAAGAGCACAGATAATTACAAATGCTACCAACAAAACAACTTTCATTTATTTCTCCAAAATGCTGGCAGATAATTCCCAGCTACTTTTTAATTGCAGATTGCATTTTATCGAAATATAAACAAACTGTCAATTTATTGCTATAGAGTATAGAAGAAAAAAGCTTCTCGCTATCGGGCAAGGGATAGCAGCACCGCAAGGCGTCCGGCGTCTGCCGGATGGAGCGCGAAGACGCGGAAGTGAGGATAGCCCGGTTTTTGCCAAAGGCAAAAATGCCTCCAGCTTGCAAAATAAAAAAATTAACCGTTACAGATTGGAATAAAAGTTTCCGCCTTTAACGAGGCTCCGCCGATTAAACCGCCGTCAACGTCGCTTTGAGCAAGAAGCTCCTTGTAGTTTTTTACGTTCATTGAGCCGCCGTACTGAATTATGATATTGTCGGCCGCTTCCTGATCATACATTTTTGCAATTACTTTTCTTGCATAAGAATGGATTTGCTGAGCGTCTTCTGGAGTTGCAGTTTTTCCGGTTCCGATTGCCCAGACAGGCTCGTAAGCAATAGTCACATGCGAAAGCTGTTCTTTTGAAACGCCCATGAGAGCTGAATTCAACTGGCGTTCGCACACTTTTTCGGCACGGCCTACCTCGCGCTGAGCCAAAAGCTCTCCAATGCAGATTATTACGTCAAGACCGGCGGCAAGCGCTCTTGTAACTTTCATATTTATAAGTTCGTCGCATTCGCCAAATTCGTAACGGCGTTCTGAATGTCCTAAGATTACAACCTGAACACCAAGATCCCTGAGCATTGCGACAGAAATTTCTCCAGTATGAGCGCCATTGTCTGTAGCGGCGCAGTTTTGTGCTCCAAGAAGAATATTTGTTCCTTTTACAAGCTGAGAAACAAGATCAAGATAAACAAATGGAGGTGCAATCATCACTTTATTTTTGCAGTCTTTTAACTGGACTACAAGCTCTTTTACGAGGGCAACTGTTCCCTCGCGATCCATGTTCATCTTCCAGTTTCCAGCTACATAAGTTGTACGCATTTTTAATTTCTCCCATAAAAAGTCAAGATTAAAACTTCAGTCTTAGGATTGACTCTTTATTGCAATTTCGTAGCAAAGTGAGAAATTGCAGTTGATTAGTAAGTTTGCCAACGCAAACTTGTAAAGATAAAAACAGGCGCCATTTTCGGCTGTTTTTATCTTACCTCCTAAAAGCACTATCGTCTTGAATTTTTATTTTATTGCTTATTTTGATATATGTCAAAATAATTGGTTTTTACGTTTTGAACTGAATATTTGAATATGGCTGAACGAAATTTTGAAAAAAGAGAGCCGTAATTTATCTGTTTATTTTGAATAAAAAAAGCCGCATCATAAAAAAGTAGACGATGCGGTTTTTTTTAGATTATTTTAAAAATCTATTTTGAGGCCAGTTATTTTGTAGCCAAAATCGGTCGTAAACCGGCAAGCGGTTTAGTTATCGAGTTTCGGCAAGCGAAACTCGCACGCAATCTTAGCCTGCAAACAAAATTATTTTGTCGCCAAAATAGCAATTCCTGGCAATGTCTTTCCTTCCAAGAATTCAAGCGAAGCACCGCCGCCTGTTGAAACGTGGCTCATCTTGTCTGCAAGGTGGAACTTGTTCACAGCAGCAACAGAGTCTCCGCCACCAACAACAGTCATTGCGCCGCGTCCAGTCGCCTCTGCAACAAGGTTCGCGACAGCTTCCGTTCCCTTTGCAAACGCGTCAAATTCAAATACGCCTACAGGTCCGTTCCATACAACAGATTTCGCTGTTGAAAGAACTTCTTTGTAAAGCTCAAGAGTTTTCGGACCAACATCCATAGCCATAAGATTGTCAGGAATGTCAACACCGTCAACAGCAACCGGAGTAGCGTTAGCGTCAAATTTATCCGCGGCAACGTGGTCAACAGGAAGAACAATCTTCACGCCTTTTGCCTCAGCGTCTTTCAAAAGTTTTTTAGCTGTGTCGATAAAGTCATCCTCAACCAAAGAGATTCCAACTTTGTGCCCCTGAGCCTTCAAGAATGTGTAAGCCATTCCGCCGCCGATAATCAAGGCAGAAGCGTTCTTCAAGAGGCTTTCCAAGACAGCGATTTTTGAAGAAACCTTTGCGCCGCCGATAATTGCCACCTGCGGTTTTGGAGGATTTGTAACCATTGGCTGGATATATTTAACTTCTTTTTCCATCAAGAATCCGCCGACTGGCTGCTCTTTCATAAATTTAGCGATTGTCGCTGTGGAAGCCTGATCGCGGTGAGCAGTTCCGAAAGCGTCGTTTACAAAAATATCTCCGTAAGTAGCGAGTTCTTTCGCCATTGTCTCACGTTCAGAAGCGTCTTTTGAAGTTTCTTCTTTATGGAAGCGGACGTTTTCGAGCATTGCAACTGCGCCTTCAGGAAGAGCGTCGATTGCGGCTTTCTGTCCGAGAGCGTCCGGCAAGAAAGTTACAGGCTTTCCAAGCTTTGAAGCAAAATACTCAACAACAGGCTTCATTCTGTTTTTTCCGTTGATGAATTTTTCAGAATCTGCTTCTGTCCAAGCTTTTCCGGCTTTTTCAGCCTTCTCTTTTGCTTTTTTCACATCTTTGTTCGGGTCTCCGAGATGGCTCATCAGAACAAGCGAGCGCGGATTCTGCTCAAGAATATATTTAATTGTAGGAAGAGCCGCCATAATGCGTGTGTCGTCCTGAACAACACCGTCTTTCATAGGAACGTTAAAATCAACGCGCATGATAATGCGTTTGCCTTTCAAGTCAACGTCTTTTACTGTCTTAATCATCTTATTTCTCCTTTATAAACAGAAATACCGCTTTAAATATAATAATTTCAGGCTGAAAATTCAATAATTTAATTTTTTTAGACAAAAAGGGGAAAGTCTTCCCCTACGGCCGCACTTCGTTGCGCCCTACCCTTTCTACGTAGGGAGCCGTTCGTCGCAGACGAAGAAACTCACGAGGTGAGTTTCTAGGCGAGTCTCGGCGAAAGCTATGCCTGAGCCGCGCCCGTAACGCCCCGCAAAACAATTCCTTATCTCACAAAAAAAAATTGCAGAAATCGAAATTTTCTCAATCCTAAAAACAAAAAACTTTTTCTTCTTATGATATAATTTTCTATTATGAAAAAATTACCAGTTCAAAAAGGCTTCAATCCGACAGAAATAATTTTCGCCTGCACAACTTTGTGCAATCTCCGCTGCGCGCACTGCTTTGTAAACCGGCTTCCGACAAAGCTCAACGCCGGGGACGCAAAAAAGCTGATTCTCTCATGCAAAAAAAATCCTGACTCGCAAATAGACAAAATCGGTTTTTCGGGCGGCGAGCCTTTTCTTGCTCTTGATTTTATGACCGAAACAATAAAATTCGCGCGAAAAAACGACTTTATGTTCGACCAGATTATGACAAACGGCGACTGGTGGAAAACCGAAAGCGACCTGCGCGATACCTTGCAAAAAATCTGCGATGCTGGCTACGACGGAAAAATCGGCGTGAGCTACGACAATTTCCATGCGCAAAAATACGAAAGAATCAGAACATTCTGCAAAACTGTGAACGAGATTTTCGGAGAAGAAAATTTGACAATCCAGGCGGTGGCGGATCCGCTTTTAGATGAAGAAAATTCAGAAAAACTTGAAGCCGAGCTGAACGCGCTTTCCGAAGATTTTGCGGCGGATATTTTTATTCTTCCGCAGACTTTTCAAGGCGACGACGAGCGCGGCTGGCAGAGCAAAAAATGGTTCAATGAAGATTTTTGCGAAGGACCGGGGCAGATTCTCTTTGTCCACCCGACAGGCGACATTGCTCCGTGCTGCGGCTTTGCAAACGAAAACAGCGCGCTTTTTATAGGAAAAATCACCGACAGCTTTGAAAAAATCATGGAAAACGCAAAAGAAAACAAGATGGTTCAAGCCTGTTTTTGCGACGGACTTTTAAAACACGCAAAAAAGCTTGAAAAATCAGGTGAAAAATTTCCATGCAACGCCCGCACTGACGACATCTGCACATTCTGCGGCTGGCTTTGCAACAATTTATAGCTTCGCACTAGACATCAAAATAAAAAAAGAATAGACTAACGTTCTATATGACAAAATGACATTTTTTATCATTGTGTCATTTTTGTGCTTATAGATTTTTTTCACCAAAAAGGTGTTTTACAGGAGAACAAACAATGAAAAAACTCATTGCCTCTACAATTTTTGCAGCAATTTCTGCAAGCTTTATCTTTGCAAGCGGAGTTGAGAACAAGACAAACCTTAGCACAGGCTATTTAAGAAACCCGAGCCGAAACACAGAGAACGAGCGTCCGGAAGCGGCCTTCTACAACATTGCGGGAACTGCTTTTTTGAAGGAAGGACTTTGGATTGGCGGCGGAAACCAGTTTGTCTTCAAGGAATACTCGAACAAGCTCGACACGAATGATTATTACGCAACTGGCGATTATTCTTCACTTGGTATCAAAGACTACAAATCGACAGACGACACGACAGTCTGGCTCTACCCTGACTTGAACGCGGTCTACAAGAAAGGCAGATGGGCAATCTTCTCGAACTTCGGAGTTTACGCAGGCGGCGGCTCGCTTTCTTACGACGAGGGAACAAGCGCGACAACGCTTATGTTCTTGCAGGGCGCGGCAAAAATGAAAGAGGCAGCCGGACAATATAAATTAATGGCGCAAGGCGCAGCAGCAAACTCTGACAATACATCTGCTACAGCATATGCAACTAAGGCATATCAATATGGAGAACTTGCAACAGCTTCTATCAAAATGGCACAAGACCATTCTCTCGATGTAACTTCAATCACATACGGAATCCAGCTTGGAGCGGCTTATCTCGTTACTGACTGGCTCTCGCTTTCTGCGGCTTACCGCTACACAATCGGAACACAGGACATGACTCTTAAATGCAACGATCCAAATTTCAAGACAATAAACGGCAGCAACAAGATTTCATACGACGCTGCAGGCTACGGCCAGAGCATGGTTTTCGGAATCCACGCAAAGCCGCCGGTTGTTCCAAAGCTCGACCTTTCGCTCCAGTACCAGACTTTGAGCCGCATTGAGTACAATGTTGACAACGTAAAAGGAAACATCGCGCAGTATTACGACATCACGAACGACAAGAATTTCCGCACCGATCTTCCGGCAGTTTTGAACCTCGGAGCAGGCTACCACGTTCTTGACAACCTGTATGTAAGCACAAGCTTCAACTACTACTTCAACGACTTTGCCCATCAGGACTCAATCTTGAGCGAGACAGACTACGACAACTCATGGGAAATCGCGCTCGGCGTTGACTACAGATTCTGCAAGTACGTCGGAGCTTCAATCGGAGCAAGCTACGGAAACCAGGGAACAACAGACACTTCAAACTCAACGTTCAACCCTGTCCTTGACAACATCGTAGTCGGCGGAGGATTTGAGATTTACCCGACAGACCAGCTCACAGTGTCTCTCTCGTGCCTCTACGCGAACTACTTTGACACAGACTACTATCTTGGAAGCAAGTCAAGCTCAACAAAGACAGTCCTGAGCAAGGACGTAATCAACGCGGGAATCGGCGTAACATACCACTTCAACTAAGCGCGCAAAAACGCGGATAAAAAAAGCTCCGTTTCGTTATGAAGCGGAGCTTTTTTTTGTTTCGTCATAGTGACGATTGCCGTTCAAGCACTTTTTCTCGATTCGTCATGGTGACGACTGCCGGCAAAATGATTTTTCTGATTTCGTCACGGTGACGATTGCCGTTCAAGCACTTTTTCTGATTTCGTCACGGTGACGATTGCCGTTCAAGCACTTTTTCTTGCTTCGTCACGATGACGATTGCTGACAAAATACTTTTTCTGTCTTCGTCACGATGACGATTGTCGTTCAAACACTTTTTCTGCCTTCGTCACGGTGACGATTGCCGTTCAAGCACTTTTTCTGATTTCGTCACGGTGACGATTGCCGTTCAAGCACTTTTTCTTGCTTCGTCACGATGACGATTGCTGACAAAATACTTTTTCTGTCTTCGTCACGATGACGATTGTCGTTCAAACACTTTTTCTGCCTTCGTCACGGTGACGATTGCCGGCAAAACACTTTTTCTTGTTTCGTCATGGTGACGATTGCCGTTCAAGCACTTTTTTGAGCTTCGTCATGGTGACGATTGCCGTTCAAGCACTTTTTCTCGCTTCGTCATGGTGACGATTGCTGACAAAATGCTTTTTCTGATTTCGTCATGGTGACGATTGCTGACAAAATGCTTTTTCTGATTTCGTCATGGTGACGATTGCTGACAAAATGCTTTTTCTGTTTTCGTCACGATGACGATTGCCGCATTTTTCAATATAGATTCCGGATCAAGTTCGGAATGACGAAAAAGGCAAGTCACGATGACGATTGTCGTTCAAACA
>ERZ808278.39-NODE-39-length-125607-cov-17.848732_pt1 | contig 125607 bp, 102 predicted proteins | sample MGYA00521239_ERZ808278 | MGnify/ENA primary metagenome ERZ808278 (study PRJEB31516, sample SAMN03275600) | gut metagenome | biome: mammalia-associated habitat; material: feces | host: Papio cynocephalus | place: Kenya | collected 2012-07-17 ...
CAGAAAACAAAGTTTCTGATTCGCCAGTTTCTAACACTGAGGAAGAAATTTCTCTCGACGAATTTATCGAAGGCGGTGTCTTTGAAACAGGACCTGATGAAGACAAAATAAAAGAAAAAGAAGCGGAAAAAGCGGCGGCACAAACTGGGCAAGAAACCGACTTTGCTTCACAGCCGGAAATTTCAAAAGAGACTGCCGCTGAGGACGATTTTAGCGTTGCAGCGGATTTAGAAACAGAAACTCCTGAAGACGCATTTGATTCTGACAATTCAGAAAGCGCTTCGGACGATGATATTTTTAACGTAGATCTCTCGTTTGACGAGCCGCCGGATGAGCCAGCTCCAGCTTTGCAGGAAACTTCTCAGAATGCACAGGAAACTTCAAGCGCAGACTCGCCAGCAGGAACTCATGACGTTGATTTGAGCGAATTCGGTCTTGATGATTTGAGCTTTGACAAAAACGATTCTTCTTCTGAAGCAAATGCAGGCAATGATGGAATGGAAAGCGTTGATTTGAGTGAATTCGGTTTCGACGATTCGGATTTCCAGGAAACAGAAAAAGCTCCGGAAAGCGCAGAAAATGAGGAAGCGCCTGAAATTCCAGAACAAAAAGAACCTTCTCTAGAAACAGAAACTACTCCAAAACAGGAAGTTGAAACCATAAATACTGAAGAAACAATTTCTCTTGAACCAGAAGAAGAACAGAGTTTTGAAAGCGAACCTCAAGAAACAGAAACTTCTGAAGCAAGCGCAGACGATGATGATTTTGACCTTGACTCAATTCTCGACAATATTACCGACGAAACAACCGGAGACACTGTAAGCATTTCGGACGTTGGCGGAAGTTCAGCAGAGCCGGTTGAAACAGCTCCAGAAAGAGAAATCATTGACGAGCCGAAAGAAGCAGTTTCTGAAAACACAGTTTCGGAAACAAAACCTTCTGCACAGCCAGTTGAAATCACTCCGGAAAGCGAAATCATTGACGAACCGAAAGCCGATGCCGCTGATTTGACAGAAAAAGAAGTTGAAGAAACAGAAATTCCGGACACATTCGATGAAGAAGCGGCGTCTTTCCTTGAAAATGACGACGAAAAAGTTGCAGAAGTTGCAGATTCGATTACAGCGCCAATTTTGGACGAAGGCGAACTTGAAACAGAAAAACCTTCGACACAGATGACGGCCATTTTCAGCCAGATTGTTACAGAACTTTCTTCGTTAAAAAACGAAATTGCATCGTTAAAAAATGAATTTGAAACCCTCAAAAACGAAAAACAGCCTGGAAATTTAAAATTGGAAAGCAATGATTCCGAAAACGAAGGATTTTTCTCAAATTCAGACGAAGACGACACAATTGCCCTTTCAAAAGATGAAATGGACAATATTTTGAACACAGCAGACATTGCGCAGGCTGAGGAAACAGACGAAGACAAGAAAAAAGAAACAGAATCTGAAAAAACAAAAGAAACACAGGATAATATTTCTGAACCGGAAGAACTTTCTAGCGAAGAGCCAGAATTTAAGGAAGAGCCGGAAGCTGCAGAGGAAACAGAAAATCTTTTTGGAAGCGCAGATGACATCGCGGATATTTCTGACGAGGACATTCTTTCGGACGATGATTTTGCAATGGAATTTGAAAACGCCCAGACAGAAAATACCGAAGAACCGCCTACTCTCGATGACGTAGATTATACAAATATTTCTAAGGAAAATGATTTACCGGAAGAGATTTCCGTTCCAAAAAATGACGACATCTTGGTTGAGTCAAGCCCAACTGACATTTTAGAAACAAAAGATAGCGAAAATAAAACCGAAAATGCTTCTGACAGTTTTAATGAAGATCCGTTTGAGCTTTCTGCCGTTGAACCTTCAATCAGCGAGACTCTCACCGATGAAAAACTCGACTATCTCTCAAAAGCTCCTGAAGAATCGGAACAAAACGAAAATTCAGAAGAGCTTTTGGAACTCCCCGAATCAGAAGAAACTGAAGCCACAGAAAAGGTTGAACCAGAAACCTTGCAGGAAGTTAAAGAAGAACCAGAAACAAAAGAAAGCAAAGATATTTCTGACAACCTAAAATCAGAAATTAAATCTGTACTTTCTTACATGGATCAGCTGCTCGAAAATTTGCCGGAAAACAAAATTGCAGAATTTGCGCAGTCAGAGCAATTTGATACATACAAAAAGCTTTTCAAGGAATTGGGACTTGCATAATGGGTCTTTTAAGCCGTATTGAAAATTTAACTACAGAAAAAGCCGGTCTTTTAGCTCGTGCCGATGAGCTAAAAAAATGCGCCGGCAAACCTCAGGCACAGGAAACAGCAAATATTGATTTCTGTGCTTTTGCAAGTAAAAACGGCTTTACACATTCAGGAATTTTTTCTTTAAAGGATGATTTTTATTATCTTTCTGAAACCCAGAATCTTGATTTGACAACGATAACAAATTCTCTTTCAACAAAAGATTTTTGGGACGGACTTATAAGCGGCAAAAAAGGCTGGATTTTTTTTGAAGGAGAAAGCCTAAATCCTTTTTTTCAGCTTTTTTCGACTGAAATCAAAGACAAAATCAAAAAAGTTTCCATATTTCCGTTCTCACACGAAAATTCAACCTGCTATTTTTTTGCGCTAAACTTTCAGGAAGAATTAAATCTTTCTGAGTCAGAATTTGCAGAAAATCTAATCAAAATTTTAAAAACCAAGTCTCTTCAAAACCAAAATTTGCCGGGCGAAACAAAGCTTTGCGAAGGATTTGATATTTCAGATGCCAGCCTTTTTATTATTTCTGCAAAACTTTCGCTTGAAGAAGCATTTAAAAATTTTTCTTCGCCTTTTAAGGAACTTCTAAAACAGACAGCATTAAAACAGCTTTTTGAATACTTAAAAACTCTCTTTTCTTTTCCAAACTGTTGCGCTCTAGGTCAAGATGAAGAAATTAAAGCCGTAATTTTTTCAAAAGAAGAAATTGATGAAAAATTTTTACAGTTTCAGTTGAACATTTCTGCAAAAAAGTTTTTTTTGAATTCAAATATGCAAAATCTTCTTGTACTCTGCGCAGGAATCTGTAAAACTCCGCACGGAACGCTCACATTTTTATCCCAGGACTAATTCAAATTGAGCGAAACTAATTTGAATTTTGTTTTTTTTAATGCAAAAAACGGCGAGCAAACCTGCAGACTGAACGAAAAATATTTCCATTCTGCTTACGATCCTTCAAAAGAAGCGCAGGCATTCTGCAGTTCGATTGAATGTACTTTTAAACCATCTTGCGTAATTATTTTGGAGCCGGCTCTCTCCTTTTGCGCCGCTTTTTTAAGAAAAACTTTTCCTTCTGTCAAACTGATTGCAATTCGCTTTACAGATGTTTTTTGCAAAACAGACAGTCTTTGGGACAAAGTTTTTTATTTTTTTCAAACAAAAAATTTCGCTCAAAAACTTTATTCTGCGCTTGGAGAAGAAAAAATTCTTTCTGCGTTGATTTTTGACTGGCCAGGAAGCAAAAATATTTTTCCAGAAATTTCAAATTCAGTCTGGCAAGAAATTAAAATTGCAGTTTTGACAGCAAGAGACGTGCTTTATACGCGCGAAAAATTTGCAAAACGCTGGTTCTTAAATTCGCTGGCTTTCTGCAAATTCGGACAGAATTTTTATTCACTTCGCAGAATAAAAAAAGACATTCTAGTTACGGCTTCTGGGCCTTCACTTCAGTCTTCACTAAAAAATATAAAAAAGTACCGCGAAAATTTCTTTTTGATTGCGGTTTCTTCTTCACTTTCGGTTATTCTCTACAATAAAATTTTTCCAGATTTGGTGATTAGCACTGATGGCGGATTTTGGGCAAAAAAACATCTTGAATTAAACAGCGAAGATTTAAAAAAACTTAAAAACACAGTCTTTGCGCTCACAGACGAAGCAAACTGTCCTAAAAATATTTTGCAAAGCCAAAAAATTCTTCCGCTCGCCTATCCTTCTTCTATCGGAGAAAAAATTTTTACTGATTCAAAAATTGAATTTTTTCCGGCCTTAAGAAACGGAACTGTAAGCGGAACTGCGGCAGCTTTTGCGCTAAACCTGACTCAAAAGAATGTTTACTTTTGCGGACTGGATTTGGCAGAAAACAACGGATTTCAGCATGCCCAGCCAAATATGCTTGAAAAAAACTCTCAAAATAAAGATTTTCGGCTTGGAACAAAAGAAAAAAGGCAGGTTTCTTCGAGATTTAATTCAAAAGGTTCGCTCGAAATCTACCGCAGCTGGTTTAAAAATCAAGGAGACAGTTTAAAAGAACGGCTTTTCAGGCTTTCAGATCACTATAATTTTTCGGAAAAACTCGGACAAATAAAAGATTTGTCATGGGAAGAACTCGATTTTGACAAAAAAAATGCTGATTTTGATTCTACAACGGAAGTTTTTTTCAAAACAAAAAATTCAGCCGAAAAAAAGGAATTTAAATCACGTTTTTTAAAAATTCTTGAAAGCGGAGATTTTGACGGAGAACTTTTTCCGCTTGAATCAATACTTTTAGCGCGAGAGCTTTGCGAAGAAAAGAAAAATGGACAAAAATTAAAAATCCAGCAAAAAAAGGCAGAACTTGCAGAAAAAATCCGGAGACTTTTTGATGAATAGTTCTTACACAACCCTCGAAAATTCAAAAAACGGAATTTTAATTCCAGTAAAAAATCGAATTTACGTCTGCTCAAAATACGATCCTGTTCACGAGGCAGAAATTTTTGCGTCTCAATTTGAAAAAAAAGAAAAATTTTTTGTAGTTGCAGGTTTATGTTCAGGCTGGCATATAGAAAAACTTTTAACAGAAAGCTTTGACAGAAAAATAATCATTGTAGAAAACGATATTGAAGATTTTAAGTTTTTAAGGCAGATTCCGCTTTGCAGCAAACTTTTGGAAGACAGACGGATTATTTTTTCAACACCTCAAAGCCTTTTTACAGACATTTTATCAAATTATCTTCCTGCAATTTACGGAAATCTCAATTTTTGTTTTTTGCGAGGCTGGGAAAACGCTTTTTTCGACAAAATGCAGCTTATAAAAACAATCGTCGAAAAAGCAATAAAAACTGTAAAAGCAGATTTTGCAGTTCAGAGCCATTTTGGAAAAATCTGGAATAAAAATATCTTTGAAAACCTTAAAATTGCTTCTGAACAAAAAAACGCCTCGCAAATGATCGAAAATCTCAAAAAAAACAATAAAGTGACCGCGGCGATAATTGCGGCAGGTCCGACGTTAGATACTACAATCGAAAAACTGAAAAAAAATCCCGGCAAATATTTTATAATTTCGACAGACACCGCATATTCAAGTCTTTTGCGCTCAAAAATCGTTCCAGACGTTGTTGTAAGCATTGACGGCCAGAACATAAGTTACTCGCATTTTCTTCATCAGGCACAAAAAAACAAGACGATTTTTGCCTTCGATCTTTGCGCAAATTCAATTCCTGCAAAAAAGATTTCAGTTCAAAAAAATAAAATTCTTTTTTTTGAATCGGGGCATCCGCTTTCAACCATCGCTTCGCACTTTAATGGAACAAGTTTTATTCATTTAAATTCTGGGTCAGGAACTGTTACAATCGCCGCCACAGACCTTGCCTTTTTTCTTGGCTTTGAAAAAATTGAATTTTTTGGAGCGGATTTTGCATATTTAAACGGGAAACCTTACGCAAAAGGAACATATCTCGATGACATTTTTTATAAAAAACAAAACCGGCTTTCTACGGCGGAACAGTCTTTTTGCACTTTAATGTACAGAACCAAACTTATTTATCTTGAAGAAAAAAAAATTACAACAGAAGTTCTGGAAAGTTACAGGTTTTCGCTGGAAACTTATTTGAAAAATCCCGGAAAATCAATTTCTGTCGAAATCAAAGATTTTAATTTTGAGATTTTCAACACCTTTTTTAAGAAAAAACTGCTCTCTCTTCCAGAAAATTTTACCGGCGAACTAACGAACCAATTTTTTTATCCGCTTCTTCCGGTTATGGCTTTTTACGAAAAGACTCATTCAATTCAAGACAGCTATAAACTTGCACGTGCTGACTGCTTGCGATATACTTACTGAATATGAAAAAAAGAACCTTTAACTTTATTTCTGTAGTCATTTCGGCTATTTTTGTTTTTACAGCAGTTTATTTTATTTCTGGCATCGTTTCCGACAAAAAAAACGGACCTTTGCAGGCAGAAGAAATTTTCGATTCTTTAGCTATAAAAACTCAAAATGCCGCAAATTCATATCCGCTCGATTCATATAATTTTTCAGATTCTTTTATTCGTGCCGCAGGAGATTTCAGCAATTACCAAAAATTAAACCTTTCTGTTGACGGAAATTTGATTTATTCTTATCCGCCAAAAGACACATACTTTTCAAGAAAATCAAGCGCAAAGTCTTTTACAAAAAATTTTCCGACAAAAAACGGAAATTCAATTCTCATAAATGCAGAAATTTATACGGCGGTCCAGTCTTCTCTTTTTTATCATGCGCGAACTGCTTTTATAGTTATTTTTGCCGCAACATTGGCTGCGATTTTGATTTTAATTTTTACAAAAACGGAAAAAGACGAAATTGATGAAATTTCATTTGAAGACGAACAGGAAAGTTCTGACAAAGAAATTTTTTCTGAAAATAAAACAGATGAACTTTCTTCAGAAAAACAGAACAACGAATACGATTTGACCGAGGAAGAAAAAAAACAGCTTTTTGACGGCTTTGACACTGTAGATTTTTCTCAAAAAGAAACCCCGGACAAAGAGATTTTTTCTGAAAAAACGGACACTGAAAAAGAAAAATCTTTTCCAAAAATACAGCCGATTGAAAATCTTGAAGCAAAATGCGAAGAAGCACTTGTAAAAGCAGCAGAAAACGGTTCAGACCTTGCGGTTTTAATAATAAAAGTTAATTCTTCCGAAAACGAAATTTCATCAGAACAAATAGAAAATATTTTTGACTCGGACTTTGCTCAAAATGCGCTTGTTTTTTCAAACGAAAACAACCTTTTTACAGTTCTTTTGGAAAACACGGGTCTTGATGACGCAATCACAGTTGCAAAAGAGGTTTTTGAAGATTTTTCTAAAAAACTGGAAGATGACGGACAAAAACTGACAATCGGGCTTTCTTCAAAAAACGGGAGAACAGTGAGCAGCGAAAGGCTTTTGACAGAAGCGAGCGAAGCTCAAAAACATGCAGCGACAGAGCCTGATTCTCCGATAATTGCTTTTAGGGCAAGTCCAGAAAAATACAACGCCTGCATCCTTAAATAAATAAGATTTTTTAACTCTGCCCTAAAGCTTAGGAGTTTTTTCAGGTTCTTTTACAGGGCTTTCATGAGAGCCGGCAGTATTTTCAGTTTCTTCCTTAGGCTGGAGTTTTTCGCGGAGCTTTTCAATTTTATCAGAAAAAGACTGAAGGTTTGCATTGTCAGGAAATTTTTCTGAAAGAATCTGATATTGTTTTTCTGATTCTTCGAAATTTTCCAAAAACAAAAGCAAGATTAAATAATTTTCCAAAAGAGAAGAATCGTTCGGAAACTTTTCTATCAATTCTTTATAAAGACTCGCAGCTTCCTCGGTTTTTCCGCTCATTCCCTTTATATATGCAAGAGAAATCTGCAAATCCTTATTTTCTGGATCGACAGAGAGAAGTTTTTCATAGCATTTTTCGGCAGATTCATAATCTTTCGCCAAGGCATAACTTCTTGCAAGCTTGTAATAAGCGGCTGCATTGAGCGATTTATTCTTCATGGCAAGTTTATAATACTGAATCGCCTTTTGATAATTTTTTAAATTTAAATATTCGTCTGCAATTGCAAAATATTCTGAGGAGATATTCGTTGTAATAATTTCATTTTCCCCCGGCACACGAAACGAATATTCGCTCTGGCAGGAGAAAAGTGAAATAATTGCCATGAAAACTAAAGCTGCGGAAAAAAATTTGTACTTTTTCAACTTTCTAGTCAAGAACAGTTTCTTCAATTTTTGCAAGCTGATTACGGTAAAGTTCCGAAATATTTGAACCATAATCTGCAATCAGACGAATAATATTGCGGGGATTGTCTTTTTTATCGCAGCCGTTAAGACGGTCGCCAGCATCGCCAAGCCCTGGCATAATATATGCTTTTTCGTTTAAAACAGGGTCGAGCCACAAAGTATAGCAAGTGCAGTTTTCGAGGGCGCGTGTTACGCGAAGACTTCCTTTTAATGCGGAAATCACATTAAAAAATTTAATAGATTTTGGCTTTACACCATTCTGCTGAAGGTATTTTACAACTGTCACAAGAGAACCGCCTGTCGCATTCATCGGGTCGGCAAAAATCAAATCTTTTCCATCGAGATCTTCAAGATTGAAGAATGATTTTTTTAAATCGAGGATGTACTCCATGTTGTCTTCGTTTTTTGAATCGTCGCGGTTAATCTTAAAAAGCGCAAACGGAGTCACATATTTATGGCTGGAATATTCTTCGATTTCTTTTGACATGATAATGCTTGGCAAAAGCGCGCCGCGCAGCATTACGCACATTACAGAATTTTCAATTTCTTTATCAATATCAGGAATTTTATGAACCGCATAATTTTGAGCAGGGAAAGTAACAGGAGTTTTTACGACAATGTGGCCCTTGTTATTTTCTGAATGGTCAGTAAAAGCAAGGCGGAAAAGCATTTCGTATGCACGCTGAACGTAATAGATAAATTCCTGATGTCCGGTATTTATATCGCGGAGTTTCGAAATTACGCGGCTAGCCTCCGCATGGCTTCCAGATTCGGTTTCAAAGGAAAAAACCTTAATACGAGGATGTTCGCTGCAAATGCGCTGAAGCTCGTGTCCCATTTTGTCAAAACTGTCGATCACATTCTGTTTGTCGAGCGGTTCAAAAGATTTGAGGGTCTGCCCATACATATCTTCCAAAAGCTTTATATCTTTAAAATCCTGCTCCTTTAAATAACCGTCAAGATCCTCTGCCTTGAGAATAATTTTTTCACTAGTTTTCATAGTTCCTCCTAAAAGCTATTGCCTTAAAATTTTTCCAAGCTGATTATATGATAATGAAATATCCGAAATTTGAATCTGAGAAGCGCCTTTTTGCACAATTTTTGCAGGAATCGGGAACAAGGCAACTTTTAGCATTTTAACAGCAGCCTTTGCAATAGCCGGATTTGAAAGCTCAAGATTAAGGATAAGCGCAAATTTTTTATCGACTTTTGACTCTTCCAAAGAACCAGAAAGACTTTTTAGTCCGAGATTTATCGTTTTTCCGACAATTTTTCCGAAGAGGTTTCCTGGATTTTGTGAATAAAAACGAATCTGAGAAGCTTTGTTGTCTGTCAAGAAATCGTAAATTTCATCTGGAAGAGAATTTTGAGAATTCTTTCCGTTTTCACCAAATTCAAAAATATTTTGCTCATTTTCGTAGCGGGCAAGCATTTTTGAAACATTTTCGGAAGCAACAAAAGTTTTTGAATCAGGAAAAGCAACTTTAAATGAAACGGCAGCTGAAGAATAAACAGCAAAAGGAAAATTCGTTCCTTTTATAATCTGCGTATTCCAGCCTTTTTTTTCAGAAAAAGCCATTTTTATTCCCGCTTTCGGAAAAGAGCCTTCAACTGCAATCTGAATTTTTTCGTCAGAATCCAAAGCAAGGGCAATATTCTCCATTCTTGAAACTATAGACTTGACATTTTTTTGCGAAAAATCAAAAAAATCGGTCATTGCATATTCAACAAAAGTTTTACTGGCAGAAACAGGAATATAAACAATAACCGGCGAATCTCCATCAATCAGTTTTAAAGGCTCAACCTGCTCCATCTGAACCGGAGATTTACAGGAGAAAATTAAAAATACAGAAAAAAAAGTGCAGACAGAAAATAAAATTTTCTGAAAGCACTTTAAATTTTTATGCTTTTGCAACGCAAATTCTCCAGATTTTATCGTCTGCCTCGATTTCTTTTGCACCGTCAATTTTTTCTACCCAAGACTGCTCGTTTGTAAGTGTTGATGTAGAAATCAATGAAGCGAACATTTCGTAAGCCGATTTTAATTCAGAATCGCCGCTCAGTTTAAGATTGATTTTGTCCTGAACTGTCAGCCCCTGCTCCTTTCGGATTGACTGAATTCCGCGGATAAGATCTCTTACATAGCCTTCTTTTTTGAGCTCATCAGTAACCTTTGTTTCAAGGCCGATTGTAATCGTTCCATCGTTAAGAACTTTCAAATCTTCTTTTTCGGTGCGCTCAACAATAATTTTTTCCGAATTGAGTTCAACTTTCTGTCCCTCAACGTCAATTTCGATGTTTTTTCCAGAAAGAATATCAGAAATCTGTTCATTTTTGAGTGTTGCGATAATTCCTGCCGCAATCTTCATTTTTGAACCAAGTTCTTTTCCAAGCACACGGAAATTTGCCTTCGCAGAATAGTGAACAAGTTCATCTTCCCTTTCATGGAAATTTACTTTTTTAACATTCAATTCTTCGGCAATTGCATCAACCATGCTTTCAAGAACCTTGCGTTCTTCTAGATCTCTTGTAACAAGCTCTGCCGAAAGAAGCGGCTGGCGGTTCTTTAAGTTGAACTGGTTGCGCAGAGAGCGTCCCATAGAAACAGCTTTCTGTACTGTAGCCATCTTGAATTCAAGGGCTGTGTCGCGCAATTTTTCGTTATAAACAGGATAGTCCATCAGATGAACTGACTCTTTGTCGCCTTCAAGTTTTAAATTCTGCCAAATTTCTTCAGCAAGGAACGGAATAAAAGGAGAAGCAACAAGACAGAAAGTCCTGAAAGCAGTATAAAGAGTTTCAAAAGCTTCAATCATGTCGCTGCGGTCTTCGTTGCGGGAAAAACGCTTTCTTGAACGGCGGATATACCAGTTATTGATTTCGTCAATAAAGTCGATGATTGGATCGATCGCAGCGCTTAAGTCATAATCGTCCAAGGCTTCGGTAACTTCTTTTACCATTTTCTGAGCAACAGAAATAATCCAGCGATCCATAGGATTTGAAGGAGTTTTGCCGTCAAAATAATGACCCGTCGCCTTATAGTTTTCTACGTTAGAATAACTGATGAAGAAGTTATATCCAGACCAAATTGGAATTATGATGTTTTTGATTACTTCTCGAACACCATTGTCTGAATAACGAAGGTCGTCTGCCCGAACTACAGAAGAATGAGTTAAGAAAAGACGGAGCGCATCAGCACCAAATTTGTTGATAGCTTCGACAGGGTCAGTGTAGTTGCGCAGAGATTTAGACATTTTTCGTCCGTCTTCTGCAAGCACAAGGCCGTTTACAATACAATTCTTAAATGCCGGACGACCGAACAAATGGGTTGCAAGAATCGTAAGTGTGTAGAACCAGCCGCGTGTCTGGTCAAGACCTTCTGAAATAAAGTCTGCAGGAAAATGCTTTTCAAAATATTCTTTGTTTTCAAACGGATAATGCTGTTCAGCATAAGGCATAGAACCTGATTCAAACCAGCAGTCAAAAACTTCCGGAATACGATGCATTGTGCCTTTTTTACATTTTGGACATTCAAAAGTTATTTTATCTACAAACTGCTTGTGCAAATCTTCAGGGTATGTTCCAGAAAGCTCTTTAAGTTCCTGTCTTGAACCTACACAGATTTTGTTTCCACAGTCAGGATTATCGCATCTCCAGATTGGAATTGGATTTCCCCAGTAACGGTTGCGGCTTACAGCCCAGTCACGGCTGCCTGCGAGCCATTTTCCAAAGCGACCATCTTTTATGTGCGCAGGCTGCCATTTAATCTGACTGTTTGAATTTAAAAGCTCCTTATGATAGTCTGCAACTTTTACAAACCAAGAACCAATTCCACGGTAAATAAGAGGAGAAGAACATCTCCAGCAATGCGGATATGAGTGCTCATACTGTTCTTTTTTTACAAGTTTTTTTTCTGCCTTCAAGCGGTCGCAAATATCTTTGTCGCAGTCTTTTACAAATCTTCCCTTATAGTCAGAAACTTCCGAAGTAAATTTACATTCTGCATCAATCGGTTCAACGTTCGGAACTCCGCTTCCTCTAAACACTAAATTATCGTCTTCACCAAAAGCAGGAGCAATATGAACAATACCTGTACCGTCTTCTGTAGAAACGTAGGCCGCATTGAACATTCTGAAAGCGCCTTCAGAACATTTTTGTCCTGAAATTCTTTCACATTCAGAAGGATCTGAAAGACTTGCAAAATAAGGGAAAAGCGGCTCATATTCTGCGCCGATAAAATCCTTGCCCTTGCGTCTGTAGATAATTTCGTAATCTTCAGGATTTTTGTAATAAGCACAAAGTCTAGCTTCTGCAAAGATATAGAAATCTCCAGATTCCTTGTCGAGAATTTTTACATAGTCGATTTCCGGTCCCATACAAAGACCGAGATTTGAAGGCAAAGTCCAGGGAGTTGTTGTCCATGCAATAAAATAAGTTCTGCCGTTTTCCAAATCTTTGTCGTCAATTGCTTCAGGCGCTTTTGTAATCTTAAAACGAACTGTAACTGCCGTATCTTTTACATCTTTATATCCCTGGGCAAGTTCGTGAGTAGAAAGAACGGTTGCACAGCGAGGACAGTACGGAAGAATATATTTTCCTTCATAGATAAGACCTTTGTCCCACAAAGATTTTGCAACCCACCAAATTGATTCCATATAATCAGGATTCATAGTTTTGTAGTCGTTGTCAAAATCGACCCAGCGTCCCATTCTTGTGATTGTCTTTCGCCATTCTGAAGTGTATTTTAAAACTGAAGCACGGCATTTGTCGTTAAAATTGGCAACTCCATAAGCTTCGATCTCGTGCTTAGAGTTGATTCCAAGTTCTTTTTCAATAAGGTTTTCTACCGGAAGGCCATGACAATCCCAGCCAAAACGGCGCTCAACCTTTTTGCCTTTCATAGTCTGGTAGCGTGGAATTATATCTTTTATAGTTGATGGAATAAAATGTCCAAAATGTGGCAGTCCTGTTGCAAACGGAGGTCCGTCAAAAAAAACAAATTCTTCTGCCTTGTCGCGCTGACGGATAGATTTTTTAAAAATATCATTTTTTTCCCAAAATTTTAAAACTTCTTCTTCCTGTCTAGGAAAATCTGGCTTTGGATTTACTGGAGTATACACAGTCGTCTGCCCTCTTTTTGTTGTAGTTTATTTATCGAGTATAATGATTTTTGGCATTTTATACAATTATTTATGAATATCAAGGTTCCGTTTTGACCAAGTACGAGCATCATAAACTTCAATGTCTGAAATTTCTTTCCAGCGAAATTCAGGCTCTTTGACAGGAAAAGGCGGAGCTGAAGGCGGATGACGGCGCTGATTGTTTTTTTCGGCAATATTTAAAATCTGCTCATAATTTCCAGTTCCTGGAACATAGACAAGATATTCTTTTCCATAAGCGTAAATTTTCTTGTCGCTATCGGTAATAAAATTAACCGGAAAATCTTCAATTTTTTTTACATTTCGGATTTTTGAACTTCGCCCCGTTGCGCAGACATAAAGATTTCCGGCAGCTTGAATAAATTTTGGAAGGCTGAATGTTTTTTCTCCATCAAAAAGCTCGGCACGGTCTTCGGATTCTTCCATTTGAGAAAGCCAGTAACGGACAGGATAAAAGTTCTTGCCGTCCACGACATAGCTTAAAAGCTCATTTTTTATAACAGGAGGCGAGATAGTAATTCCAGAAGCAGCTGAAAAATCTTTTAAGAAAAAAACTTCCGTTTCCAAAACTGAAAGATTATTTTTAGACGGAGGATTTTCCTGATTAAAAGTTTCGACATCAAGAACAGGATTTTCAAAAAAGGCCTCGCGTATAAAAAAGTTAAGAAAGATTTTTCCGTCAACGACAGCAAGAGGAATATAAACATAATCTTTTAGCGCAGGATATTTTATTCTTAGCTCGAATGCAGCCGCGGTTTTTGAAGGATTTTCAAAAATCGTCTTAAAGCCAATTGAGATGTTTTCCGGATGAATTGCGCTCGTATTGTTTCTGTCGCGGCTTGAAATTTGGGCAAACTGTCCGTTTTCTGCGGCTCGGTCGTCATACCACTGGTAAAAGACACGAAGAACGCAGGCAAAAGAAGAATTTTTTCCAGAAAAAAGCAAAAGCCTGTCGCTGCCCTGCCAAACGCCTTCAAGCAGGGGAGGAACTTCTGAAGAATATTCTGAAAAATGAGAATAGTCGCGTCCAAAAGAAGAAAAAACAACGGCAAAAAAAAACAAAAGAAAAATACCTTTCTTCACAGAAAAAATTATAAATAAAAAAAAAGAATTTTTCTATAAGAAGCTAATGCCGGAAGATTTTTTGCCAGAACGGTTTGTATAAATTTTGCCTGATTTTTCTGCGTTAAGGATAGGAGCACCTGCGGAGCAGTCCACCGCAAGCGGGCGCGGAGGATGAGCGGCTAGCGAAGTGCGGATAGCCTGTCCCTTGCAAAACTTTAGCTTTGCAAGGGAAACGCCATGAATTAAAATCCGCTTGTCTATTTTTTTTCTGAAAACAATTTTTTGATTTCTTTTTTGTAGATTTCGGAAATTGAGTGGCGCATAAGTTCGTGCTTTGCGTTGATTTCTTTTCCGAGCTGGAAACTCTGGTGCAAAAGTCCAAACTTAAAAATGCGTTCGCAGGTACGGAAACCAGTTTTTGCATTTACGCGCATGTCGATTTCTGTACGGAAAACGTTTTGAATTTCGTTTGTTTCGAGAAGATTTTCGTAATTGTCGTAAAAAATTGAATTTTCTTCTGCATAAGCGATGACATTTGCCTGGTCTGGACAAATAAGCGCGGCAATGTATTTTTGATCCTGCCCGAGGACAACGCAGCGTTCAACAAGAGGCGAAGCGTTTACTGCATTTTCAATTACAACTGGCTCGATGTTCTCGCCGCCAAGAAGAACAATTGTGTCTTTTGCCCGGCCGACAATTTTTAGTTCCTTGTCGCAGCTTATCATGCCGAGGTCGCCGGTGTTGAGCCAGCCGTCTTTATCTATGATTTTTTCCGTCAAATCTGGACGCTTGTAGTATCCTTTCATTACCTGACGGCCTTTTACCATTACAAGACCGCGTTTGCCCGGTTTGAGAGCTTTTGAATCAACTGGCTGTCCGTTTTTTTCTTTTACAATTTTTACTTCGTTGCTCGGAAAAATTTGGCCGACATTGTTTGAGCGCGGCTTTTTTGAATTGCAAACCGAAAGAACCGGAGATGTTTCTGTCATGCCGTAGCCTTCCATAAGCCTAAATCCGATCGCATGGAAAAAACTTTCGGTAGAAGGCTGAAGCGCGCCTCCGCCAGAAATTGCGGCCCGCATTTTTCCGCCAAATTTTGCACGCAATTTTTTAAAAACAAGTTTTTCGGCTGCAAAACGAGGAATCCATAAAATAACATACGGAAGGATTCCGAGCAAGGTGTCTAAAAAGCGCGGATACCAGTGATAGCGGCATTTTAAGCCAAAAACCAGTTCTTTTGCCTTGTAAAACTGTCTGCCGATAAATACTGCCGCGTTGAATTCCCACTGACGGATTCCGCTCTGTTTTTTGATTTCGCGGAAAAGTCCCTGTGCGACAGACTCCCAAAGGCGAGGAACGGCATTCATCCATTGAGGCTGAATAAGCGCCATATCGCTGAGCATTACGGAAACAATCGGCTTTGAATAGGCAAATCCGCCTTCCATTGCAACAACCATATAGCAGAATGCGCGCTCAAAACTATGCCATATTGGAAGAACTGTAAGCCACATGTCCCCTCTCTGCATAAGTCCAAGACAATGATGCGCAACCTCGCACTGTGCAATAAAATTGTCGTGAGTAAGCTGAACTCCTTTTGGAATGCCTGTAGTGCCGGAAGTAAAAATAATAGTTGCCGTATCATCTGGAGAAATAGTTTCCATTGAGTCTTCGAGCTCTTTCCATTCCTCTTTTGTAATCTCTACACCAGAACTTTCCAAAAAGTGATAGTTTACAACTTCAATTCCGAGAGACTTTGCCTTTTCGATTAGCTTTTCATCCGGATAATCAAAAAGAACCGCTGTCTTTAAAAGAGGAACTTCCTCGACTTTTTCTAGAACTTTTTCAAGCTGTCTGCCGTTTTCAAAAAAACTTACTTTGCATTCGGTAAAATTCAAGATAAAGCGAATTTCAACTCCCATTGAATCGCAGCCACGAGGAACGTCGATCGCGCCGAGAGTTAAAAGCGCATAGTCGGCAATAAGCCATTCGCGGCGGTTGTCGCTCATAAGTCCAACATGCTCGCCGCGTTTAATGCCGAGTTTCTTGAGGCTGTGGGCCATTTCCAGAACATGCTGGTAAACCTGGGAATAACTGTAGCGGACAAAAACTCCGCTCTTGTTCTTTACAGCCTGCAAAGTCAAGTTCGGATTTTTTTTAGTTTTTTCTCTAAGAAGAATCGGAAGGTTTTTTCCGAGCGTTTTGTCAAATGTAGTATCAGGAAAAATTTTCTCAATCATAACAATATGACATTATCACAAAATATGTCATTTTGACAAGCAAAATGTTTTGGCAAGCCAAACAAAAAAAGGCATCAGATACTCTTTTCAAACTGATGCCTTGCCCACATTTTTGTAATTCATTTTTTTTTAATCAACAAGCTCTTTAAGCGAGAGAACCGCGTTTTTGCAGCAGTCAGGACATTCGCAAAGAATTTTTCCTGTTGAAAGGCCTTTTAGCTCTCGGCAGAGAGTTGCGCCGCATTTTTCCTTAAAGTCAGAAAGTATTTTTTTTGCGGCAACTGAAGTTCCTTTTCCTCCGGTCAAAAACCCTGCAACCATTACGGCTCCGATTAAGGCGCCGCATGTGGCTTCCATACAGCCCATTCCGGCGGCAAAACCAGCACCGCTTTTCATCAAATCGTCAGAAGAAAGCGGAAGCCTGTCTTCAAAAACTTTCAGCACCGACTGAGTGCAGTTGCATTGTCCAGTCGCCTTTAATTCGGCCGCTTTTTGAGCGCGTTCTTCTAAATTCATTATGTCTCCTATAAAACTCCGCGTTAGCGGCGAGCCACGTAAGTTTTCCAAACATCAAAAAAGTAACTGCGGAAGAATAGCACAAAATTCAAAAAAATACATCGCAAAAAAAAGATTTCACAAAGTTTGAAAATCGGATATAAAAATTGAAAAAAAAAACTTCAAAACCTTACCGGAACAATTTTAATGGAACAAGATTTTTTTTTCTGTTATATTGGTTTTATGGTTACATATTTGGGAAAACTTGGCGAGCTTACTTTGAAGGGCTCCAATTTAAAATCATTTGAAAAGCTTTTGGTTCAAAACGCTAAATCTTATCTTCTGTCGGTCGAAGCAAAAGTTCACTTGAATTTTGGCAGGCTTTATATTGAATGTGATGAAAGCGCCTGTCCTGCCGTTGAATTTGCGCTTGACCATTTGACAGGAATTACAGGCTGGGCAAAGGCCGAAGTCTGCGGCAAAAACATTGAATCAATTCAAAAAAAAGTTCTGGAACTTGCAGAATCAGAAAAAAAACGCGGTGCTAAAACATTTAAAATCGAGGCAAAACGAAGCGACAAAAGCTTTGAACTTGACAGCTACGGAATTATGCGCGAAGCCGGAAATCTAGTCTACGAACAGAAAATTCTCGACGTAGACGTTCATTCGCCGGACGTTGTTTTTACTGTGGAAGTGCGCGACAAAGTTTACGTTTACTCGGATTCAAAAAAAGGCTGCCGCGGACTTCCTGTCGGCTGTTCAGGCAAAGGGCTTTTACTTTTGAGCGGCGGTCTTGACAGTCCGGTTGCCGGTTACAGGATGATTCGCCGCGGAATGACGGTTGAATGCGTTTATTTTCACTCATATCCTTACACTTCCGAGGAAGCCCAGAAAAAAGTCGAAAAACTTGCGGAAATTGTAAGCAGCTATGGAATAAGGCTGCACTTGAACACAATTCCTTTTACAAAGGTTCAAATGCAGATTAAGAAAAAATCTCCGGAAAATTATACAACTCTTATGCTCCGCATGTGCATGATGAAAGTTGCGACTATGCTCGCAAAAAGAATCGGCGCTGACTGCCTTATAACCGGCGAAAGCCTCGGCCAAGTTGCAAGCCAGACGGTCGAAAATATGGCTGTAACTGAATCTGCCTGCGGAATTCCGCTTTTAAGACCACTCGTTGGTCTGGACAAAGAAGAAATCATTGCGACAGCAAGAGAAATCGGCACTTACGAAACTTCAATTCTGCCTTACGAAGACTGCTGCGTGCTTTTTAGTCCAAAACATCCAGTTCTGCGCGCTCCGCTTGACGAAGCCCGGAAAATTTTTAACAGCCTCGAGGCCGACTCTCTTATCGAAGAAGCGTTCAACAACAGGGAGCTTATGAGATTTGAAGCCGCAGGATTTGTTGCTCAAAACTGGGGAACAAAAGAAAACACAGAAAAACTTTCAAAAGACCATGCGGTCTTGATTCCAAGGGAAAAATAAATTTTCTCGAAAGTCTAACTTTTTAAGGTTTATAAGGGGAGAAGCCTCTCCCCTCGCGGCAAACTTCGTAAGCCGCTCCCCTCTCTGCGGGGACACCCCGCAACGCCCCGGCTCTAATACGTATATCTAAAACCAAGCGTAAAATAGTGGTTTACCCTGTCGGTTAAATTTTCAATCCATTCGCTTTTTTGCCTAGCGGCAACTTCTTTAGCTGCTGCATAAAGTTCGTATTTTGTAAGTGAACTTTTTCCATTAAATCTATAATATGTTGTCTCGTTACCTTTATCATCTTTATCTGTATAAGGCTCAAATCCAATGCCCTTATAAATATTTTTATTAACTCCGGAATTTTTTACATATTCAAAGGTGTAGCCTGCAAGAAAAGTAAGCTGTCCGCCTCTTGTCTTTGGAAGGTCAATCTCAGCTGTAAGTCCAGCCTGCATTACAGCCATCTTGTGGTCAGAAGTCATAAATCCGAGATTTTCCCAGGCCTGATCAACGTGCGTTCCAGAAGTTCCGTCCGGGTCTGAAAACATCTGGTGCATGTAAGCAGAGCCGTCTGTCGCATACTGGCCCTCTTTTGCAAGAACATATTCCGCCGCGTCATCATCGTCAAATGCTTCCGCCGAATTTGCATGGCGGATAAAATTCGTTGCAAAGCCAAATCTCATAAACGGCTTTGGAGAAAATTCCGCATAAAACGAAACTTTGTCGGAGTTAGGATCTAGCGCGGAACCAATATTCACTCCTGCGTTCGTGTAATTCTGGCGGTTTGCAGTAGCCCCGGAAATTTCTCCCGAATCGTCGCTTCCGTATTCCCAATGCGCATAAACATAAGGCAAGACAATCTGATAATTAAGTCCGATTTTTTTGCAAGCTGTGTTTGACGGAGCAAAAACAAGTCCTGTCTGCCCTGCCACGCGGATTTTTGTGTCAAAATTAAGTTTTACAATGTCGTTCACTTCAATATCATCAACAAAAATATCTGTCGACCACAGAAGACCGTTTGCCGGTTTTATATCGAGCACAAGTCCCATTTGCAAATTGTCATTAGCTCCTCCAATATTTTGAATCGGCATGTACGGAACAGGGAAAAGATACGAAATGTTCATATTCGGGCCAAAAACAATGTTCTCGTAATATGAAATATTGATAAAATCGTTAAAGCGGTAATTTATAGAATGAAACGAAAGGTATTTTCCGTCGCTGTGGTCGCTGTATTTATAAGGATTGTTCGTCGTTGCGCCAATAATTTCAAAAACAGAAGAATAGCTCCACTTTTTTCTGGTTACGTTCATAATAAGGTTTGCAGAATGAAAAGAAGTGTCGTTAAGGGCAAGTCCGTCGTTCAAAAATGAACCGTAGCCTGTTTTGCTAAGTCCGGCAATTGCATAATATTCATTTGTGCCGACAGCAACGTTTGTGTTCCAGTCAAGGTAAAGGGCAATCGGGCCAATGCTTGAAGAGTCAAACACTGAATCCGGAGCCTTGTTTTTGTAAAGAGGGGCAATATCTTCGTAATCTGTAGCTTCCGCATACATTCCAAGGTCGTAGCCAACAGAAATGTACGGATTAAAAACTATTTCTCCGGCAATTCCGCCTTCGCCTTTTACGTTTTTTGTGCCTTTGTCGTTTTCTTCCGTCAGGTCTTGAGAAGCCTTGTATTCACCGTCGCCAGAAACATAAAGATTCAAAGACTTTCCGAAAATTCTTTCATATTCATAAAGCGCAAATTCGCGGTCATTTTTGTCGCCCTTGTCTATAACTTCTTCGAGAATAGATTTTATAAGGTTTGAAGGATAAGGACGAATCTGCGGAAGAGCCGAAATATAGCCTTTTAATTCCCAGCCCTGAGCCTGAGAATAAAATCTGTCCGTCGGATCTACGCTGACCTGGGCAAACAAACAGAACAAATTTGCAAATAAAACTGCAGAAAGAAAAAATTTTTTCATAAAAATCCTCGTTTTGAAAAATTATATCAGAACATTCCGGTTTTGCTATGCAAACATCGCGGCATCAACTACGGCAATGGCAGTTTTGTCAGCACGGGAATGGCACTCAAATTGCGGTTCTTATCAAAACCCGACATTTTGGCTAAATAAACATCTCCAGCTTAAAACAATTTACAATTTAATCGAACACGCTCCGGCAACTTCAAGTCCAGCGGCTTTTTTTCCTTCTTCGTGCCCCTTGTTGAATATAAACACAAAGGAAGGCTGCAGGACACATTCGATTTTTGACGAAAAATTGTACGTTCCGCGGATAGAAATTCTGTTTACAAACTCAGGAGTTCCTGTCGGAGTTACAAGCGACTGCAGCTCCTTTGCAGTTAATGATGGAAAAACTGAATTTTTTCCGCTGCTTCCAGGATAACACCAGCCTTTAGTATCCTCATCACCTGTATTAGTAATAGCATTATCATTTGTATGAACTCCGCCCCACAAGTATCTTCCATCGTTGTCTACCATTGTGTCAAACACACTTGTTCCGGACATTTCGCCTCTTGCCATAAAAAGATAGATAAAGTTCAAAGCCCATTTTTCAGGAACTTCGTATCCCATGTTAAGCTCTCCGCTGATTGTGTCAGGACCAAAAGGAGAACCAATCCATTCGTAGAACGGATATTTTTTGTTTCCCATGTTTTCGGCGTATGTGCGAACCAAGGACCAGTTCGGGCTTTCCTTTATGTAAAGATACGGCTGCGCATAGCTTCCTTCAAGCGCGAATGTAAAGCGTCCTTTTGAAACTGGCAGTGTATACCTTCCTCCAAGCTGGCCGCCCATTGCGTTCGGCGTCGTGTCGTCTGGATAGTTTGAAGTTTCGTAAGAAGTCTGAAACTGTGTCATGGCAAAAAGACCGTAGAATTTTAAATTTGAAACAGGAGCAAACTGAAACTTTATGCCAAGATATGCGCCGGTATGGCTTTCCCTGTCATAAGAATCATCGTCCTCGTCGGGATATTCACGCCACGGAGCCATTCCATGAAAAATCGTAAAAGGATTTAAGTAGCGCAGTTCAACAGGAGCATTTACAAAAACGCCCTCAAGCGCCGTAATTGTCAGTTTCTTAAAAAGCCTTATATCAAACTGATGCGCGTACATATAGCGGTCAACGTTAAACTGGCTTACAATTCCTGTGTATTTTATGTCTGGAGAATAAACCGAAAGCTGGGCATAAGAAGCTCCGGTAAGATATTCAGACCAAATCATTGAACCAGTAAGCGTTTTTCCGATGTTTCTGGCGCCTTTTCCAATCTGAAAAGAAACTCCTGTCTTTTGTGTCAATCTGTGCCCGATCGAAAAATATGCATTGTCTGGAAAGTTGATGTCGATTGAATCCGCAGAAAGAGGAACATTTGAATATACGTCATTTTTTACGGCATTGTTTTTATTCATTCCAAGAAGAATATCCATCTTCATTGCAACAAAATCCGAAACCGTAAAATTTAAAGGAACAAAAATGAACGGCTTACGCTCATATCTGTCATAAACCCAGTCAATATCGTCATTCGTCTTATAAAAAACAGAAAGATTAAAAGAAGGCTCTATTCCAAAGTTTATGATGTCGGATTTTAAGCCAATCTGCTCATATTCAAAATAGTTCTGAATTTTTTTGAGTTCTGCATGGCCGGCTTCGCTCAGCTTAAAAAAATCGATTTCCTGCAAATAAAGCTTTAGCTCAGAAATTGAAGCCGGCTCAGAATCAGCAAAATTTACAATTCCGCTTTCCATGCACAGGTTTTCGATTGAGTCGTAAATCCAGTGTCCGGCTTCCACAAGCTCCTGCTCTCCTCGGGCAAAGGCAAAAAATGAAATTCCGCAAAAGAGAACAGTTGAAAATATTTTTTTCATAACGCTTTTATTCATTTTTTAATCCATTTTTTTCTGAAATTTTTACGGCAACAGCCTTTTCGTAACATTCGACAAGCTTTGGTGTCAAGGAAGAAATTTTCCATTTAGCGCCCCAAGACTTAGCTTCGAGCGATTTTTCTTTTCTGAGATTCTGGTCTTCGAGAAGGAGCTGGACTTTTTGGGCGAATTCATTCACATCGTTTTTTACCATAAATCCGCCGTTATCGCCCTGCATTACGTCAACAGTTCCCAATTCTCCGATTGCAACAACAGGAAGACCGCTCAACATAGCTTCTACAGTAACAAGTCCCTGAGTTTCTGTTTTGCTCGGAAAGGTAAAGACGCTTGCCATTCTGTAAAAATATATCAAGTCCTCGCCGGGAATGTAACCTGTAAAAAAAACTGAATCTGCCAATTTTTGATTTTCTGCCAGTTCCTTGAGCTCTTCAAGATAAGGACCGTTTCCAACAAACAAAACAGCAGTCTTTTTATTCTTTTTTTGAATTTCACGCAGAACATCGAGCAGAAATGCGCAGTTTTTTTCTTTTACAATGCGGCCAACAAAAAGAAGTATTTTTTTGCCTTTTATTCCTGGACATTTTGAGTAAAGTCTGGAACGAACCGCCATTCCCCGTTTTATCGAATATTTTAATTTTTCTTCGGGAATTCCTGTCGGAAGAATATCCGGCGTTTTGTCTATTCCGTATCTTGAAACGACAGAAGCAATTCTTTGAGTTGGAGCAATTATCTCGTCAGCGCGCTTAAGATAATACTTTACGATTCCTGCGCCGATTTTGCGAAGACTTATATCAGGCAAAAAATTGACGTAATTTGAAAGATAATCTTCCCACATCGTATGAAAGGTAAAAACGCATGGAAGTTTTCGGTGACGCGCATAAATAGAACCCAAATAGCCGATAGTCCACTCAGAATTCAGGTGAACTACGTCCGGTTCGAATTTATCAAGAGATTTTTTTAGGTAGTGCCAGGTATTCAGACGCACAATGCGGTCTTCCTTCGAAAAAACAACTGAGGTTGAAGGAATACGGAGGATTTTAAAAGGCGCAGTCGCATCGCTTTCTTTTTCGTTAAAAAAAGAGCTTCTCTGCTGTTCCTGAGAATATTCAAGGCAGACAACGCAGACTTCGTGCCCGATTCTTGAAAGCTCAGTGGCAAAAGATTTGACAGAAACAGAAACACCATTGATTCTCGGAAAATAGGCGTCTGTAAACATTGCTATTTTCATAGAACTTGTATTCTACTCAATTAAAACGGCAACTTCAAGATGAAGACTGACGGACAGTTTTATATGCCAGGAATTAGCCAAGCCTTTCTTTATAATTTTTTTCATATGCTTTAAAACCGCAGATTTTATGTTTTTCGGATGAATTTTTCCAGAGAATTCTATAAACTTATTTTATATGACTTCAGAACAAAAACAGCAGATTTATTCGCTTTTAAAAACCGCATCAGATTCTATTTTGGGCTACAAATCTAAAAGTTTTGACGAAAATGCTCCGTTTTTTAAGGATGATGAAAAAATTCACACTCAGGAAAAACAGCAGCCACAACAAAAAATTCAGCCACAGGAAAATACAAAAAGCTTAAATCAGATTTTGCCGCAGCCGATGCAAAACGTAATCGAAAAAATCGCGCAGTGCTCACGCTGTCCGCTTGCAAAAACCCGCCACAACACAGTTCCAGGAACAGGGGTTTCTTCTCCATTTGTTCTTGTAATCGGCGAAGGACCGGGCTTTGAAGAAGATATGCAGGGGCTTCCATTTGTAGGGCCAGCAGGACAACTCTTGGACAAAATGCTCGCCGCAATCAATTTGAGCCGAATTTCAAACGTTTACATTGCTAATATCGTAAAGTGCCGTCCGCCTCAAAACAGAAATCCTTATCCTGAAGAAGCAGATGCGTGCTCTTCTTTTTTGCAGGCGCAGATTGCGCTTTTAAAACCAAAGGCAATTCTCTGCGTAGGAACAGTTGCCGCAAAAAACCTTTTAAAGACCGAATTTGGAGTTACAAAACTTCGCGGACAGTTTTTTGAATATCAAAATATTCCCGTCTGCGTAACTTACCATCCAAGCGCTCTTTTAAGAGACAATTCACTAAAAAGACTTGCATGGGAAGACTTGAAATTCTTTAAGACAAAACTGCTTGAATTAAACCCAGGCTACGAAAGCCAATATATTCCATATATAAAACAATAAAAAATGGCAAAATATCTTCAGGTTGCGCTAAACGTTCCCTTAAACCAGACATTCACTTACCTCAACATAGAACCTTCCGAAATTTCTAGAATCGGATGCAGGGTTGAAATAAAATTCGGAGCACGAAAAACAAAAGGATGCGTCGTAGACGAATTTGAAAACCTTCCGCCAGATTTTCCAGTCGAAGAATCAAAAATCCGTCCAATCACAAAAGTTATTGACGAAAAACCGCTTTTAACTCCGGAACTGATCGAACTTGCATTCTGGGTTTCAAAATATTACATCTGCGCAATCGGCGAAGCTGTAAGCGCCATGCTTCCTTCTGCAAAACGAGAAACCGATGCCGGAGGATTTTCGTTCGTAGATGAAATTTCTTCGGAAAAAGCGGCTGTCTTGAGCGAAGAACAGGAAAAAGCCGTAAAAGAAATTCTTTCGCCAGAGGCAAATACAAACCTTCACTATCTTTACGGGCCGACAGGCACAGGCAAGACGGAAGTTTTTCTTCAATGCGCGCAAAAAATCCTTGATCAAAAAAAAGGCGTAATCTACCTTGTGCCGGAAATAGGCCTTACACAGCAGGTTATCGAGGCAGTCGTAAAAAGATTCGGCCAGACGGCGGCTGTTCTTCATTCAGGCCTAACCCCAAGCCAAAAATTAAGCGAATACCACAGAATCTTAAACAGAGAAGCGCGGGTCGTAATCGGCGCGCGAAGCGCGGTCTTTGCGCCAGTTCCAGACCTCGGCCTTATAATAATCGACGAAGAGCACGACGGCTCTTACAAATCAGGCTCAACCCCGCGCTACCATGCAAGACAAGTTGCAATGTACCGCTGCAAAAAACAGAAAATTCCTCTTGTAATGGGTTCGGCGACGCCGAGCGTTGAAGCCTGGTATCTTATGAACACAAAGACAATCGCCAGGCACACTCTCTCAAAACGTCTGGCCGGCGGAAAAATGCCTCAAACCAAAGCAATCGACCTAAAAAACGAGCCCGCCGACACACTCTGCATTTCCCGCGAGCTCGAGCACGAAATAAATAAAACCCTTGCGGAAAAAAAACAGACAATTCTGTTTTTAAACCGCCGCGGCTTTACCCATTTTTACCGCTGCCGCTCCTGCGGATTTGAGTTAAAATGTAAAAACTGTTCTGTAAGCCTTACCTACCACAAGGCAGAAAACCGCCTTCGCTGCCATTACTGCGGCTGGAGCACAACGCCGCCGCAGCAGTGTCCGCAATGCGGCTCTCTTGATGCAGGCTATTCGGGCTTTGGAACAGAATTTATAGAATCCGAAGTAAAGGCAAAATTTCCGAATGCAAGAATCGTGCGAATGGACACGGACAACCTTACAAAAAAAGGCGAGCTGCAGGAAAAAATCAACGCCTTTAAAAACAACGAATACGACATTATGCTTGGAACCCAGATGGTCGCAAAAGGACTCAACTTTCCAAACTTAAAACTGGTCGGAGTAATTCTTGCGGACACAGCGCTTCATCTGCCGGATTTTCGCTCAGCAGAACGCACATTTTCTCTCATAACGCAGGTTGCCGGCCGGGCAGGAAGATTCTTTCCAGACGGCAAAGTCCTTGTACAGACATATTCGCCAGAACGAGAGCCAATCCTCTTTTCGGTAAATAATCAGACTCAGAAATTTTACGAAATGGAAATAAATAACCGCCGGATGCTCAATTTTCCGCCTTTTTGCCGCCTTGTCCGTCTGGTTTTCAGAGCGCCGACAGAAAAACAGGCAGTCGAGGCCGCAGAAGGAGCGTCATCAATTCTCAGAAACGAACTTTACGCCATCTACAGCCAGAAAATCTCGCCTGACTTTACACAGGAACAAAAAAACAAGGTCGCGTCCACAGAAATTCTCGGTCCAGCCGAGTGTCCGCTTTCAAAAATCGCAGGAAGTTTCCGCTGGCAACTCATTTTAAAAGGCCAGGATATAACAATTCTTCAAAAAGCAGCCTCAAACCTTTTTTACAACTATTCGCGCCCCACAGACGTCTACATCGAAACCGACGTTGATCCTGTAAATCTTCTTTAAATATTTGGGCGCCGCCCGCTTTTGCGGGCCGGAGTATTACGGGCTTCGGTGCCCTCGGTGCTTTGCACCGGCTTCGCCGCCCTCCATGTTCCTGGCGCATAAAAAACTCAAATATGACGCCTGATTCCATCAAATTTTATTTCATGCAAAAAAAGCCCCTTTGCAGGCGCTGTCGGACCTGCATTTTTGCGTTCTTTGCTTTCCAAGACTTCCTTAAAAAATTCAGCGTCTTTTCCCATCCGCTCAAAATAAATCAGGCTTCCTGTAATCGATCGGACCATTTTCCACAAAAAGGCGTTTGCTTCAATTTGAAAAACAAGATTTTCGCCTTCGTAAAAAAAATGCGCATCATCAATATAACGGAACATCGAAACGCTTTGGTCTCCGGCCGCGGCAAATGTCGAACAGTCAATTTCGCCATGCAGACATTCGGCCATCTTATTCAATTTTTCAATATCCGGTCTGTAATAAATCGGCCAAACATATCTCATCTGGCTTGCAAACGGTTTTCCTGTATTTATAAAATATCTGTAAACACGGCTCGTTGCATTTCTTCTGGCAGAAAAATCTTCATCAACCACACTTGCATCCATAATCCGCACGTCGTCCGGCAAAAAACAGTTTAAAGCCACAGGATATTTTTCTACAGGAATCGAATCCACTGGAGAATAAAAATTCGCTGCCTGCGCAAACGCATGGACACCGCTGTCCGTTCTTCCAGATCCCTGCAATGAAATTTTCCGTTTATGGAGTTTTTCCAGCGCATCTTCCACAGTCTGCTGGACAGTTCTGACTGCTTTTCCCTTATCTGCAAAATCTTGCCGCTGCCAGCCGCAAAAATCGGTTCCGTCATAAGAAATTGTCAAGAGTATATTACGCAAAATAACCGCCTTTTTCTCGCAAATTGAATTTTCAAAAAACTCTATTCATCGTCAACCGAAATAATATTGGCTTCGTTCAAAGTTGCCGTCAGCTTGTCGTAAAGGTCGCGGGATTTTTCCAAAAGCGGTCCAGGTTTTGATTTTGAAGATTTTCCAAGTCCAAAAATTCGGGCAATAGAACGCTTGTTTGCATCGAGTTTTTTATACCGCATCTGCATGTCTTCTTTTTGTCCGTATTTGTATTCCAAAAGCGAATTAAGATAGATTACGCCGTCATAACCATAATTTTTGTCTACATCAGGTCCAAAATTCGTAATTTTTGCAATCGTTTCGATTCTCTGAGTCTCGTTAATCAAAGTCTGCTCGTAAAAAAACTGGGCTTTTCTGTAAAAAACTTCGGCCGCATAGTCATAATTATGTTCAGGGACAAGTTTCTGTAAATCGCGGCAAATCCATGCCAGGCGAAGCGAAATTATCGCCCTTTTCATAGTCGGCGCATACGAAAGATCTACTTTTTCGTAAGACAAAAGCGCAAGATAATACATTGCCGCTCCGTCAAGAAGGTTTCGTTCTCTCGTCAATTCATAATAAGGAAACATGTTGTTTACAATTTCCTTGCGTTTTTTGCTGTCCGCCAAAAGCTCATTTAGAGAATTATTGTCCTGAATTTCTTCAAAATCGCTCCAGAAAAGCGCAGTATGGCATTTCGGGCAGGCTCCGATTGAATAAATCACCGGATAAATCTGGCCGTATTTTGCAGAAGGCTCAAAAACGCGGTGCAGTTCGTCAGTCAGTTCGCCGGCAATCATTCGGCCAGAACCGGAAAGCATTTCCTCACGCTCAAAATTATTCTGGCAGACCGGGCAATGGCATCTGTTTTTTGACCAATAGGAAATCTTTGGCTTTTTTCCAGGATTTTCAACTTTTTTTGAACTGCGGTACAACATAGATTCTCCAGATTTTTACTTTATAAAAATATTTTAACCCAATTTTTCGATTATAACAAAAGCAACTGCATATTCTTTTTCATGGCTTATAGAAAGCTGAATATTGAGGTCTTTTCCTATTTTGGCTTCCAGATTTTTTTTAGTTTTTTCTCCAAATTCAAAAAACGGCTTTCCGGCTTTATCCTTGGCGACGTAAAAATCATTCAACCTCAGGCCGGTAAATCCTGTACCCAGAGCCTTGGAAAACGCTTCTTTCGCGGCAAACCGAGCCGCATAGTGACGGCAGGCCGCTCCTTCATTTTGACTAAAATCACAGGAAAACTGCTCTTTCTCGTTAAAAAAACGCAAGAATAGTTCTGTTTTTTTTAGCCATTTTTCAAACCTTTTTACTTCGCAAATGTCCGTTCCGATTCCATAAACCATTATTCGCCTGACTGTCCGCCTGTCAATTCAATTTTTTCTGGAAGAATTTCATTCGCCGGAGAAGCAATCACATCTCCAACTTTTTCTTCAAGCTCATCTACAACCTTAATTTTTTCGACGGTAATTTTTATTTTTTTAGGAGAAAAATCCTGAACTGTAAATTTTGCAGGAACTGACGATTTTACATCGAGCTCATAAACTCCTGGTTCAGAAATCTCCGACGCATTTACAAAAAGAGAACCATTAGGAACGCTAAATTTCTCTAAATCAACCAGTTTTCCGCCTAAATTTAATATTCCTGAATTTTTTTGAGATGAAACTACAAATTCCTTCGGCAAATATTTTACATCTATCGTCTGAACAGAAAAACTTTTTTCCGAAACAACAGGCGCAATTTCGACCGTAACTGTAAGTTTTTCATCATTATTTTTAAATTTTAAATACGAGCCAGGATTTTCCGGCAAAACAGGAGAAGCAAAACTTTTATCCGCATTTTTTACAGAAACAGCCTTTGTCTGAAGCCTCGTGCAGTTTTGAACCATCGAGCGCGGTCCTGTAAGTTCAACTGTGTCCGGTTTTACAGTAATATTTTTTATCTCATAGCCATGCGCAGGACTTCCGTTTATAAGAGGCGAAATCGGCACAAAGGCTAAAATTTTTTCCTCAACCTTTAAATTGACTTCCTGAGGCGAAACAGTAACTTCAAGAGTATCCAGCAAAAGAGCCTGCTGAGGAAGCTCAACAAGAACCGGCAGCTTGTAGACTCCGTCTTTTGGCAGATAGTTCAGATCAAGGTAGGCAGAAAAACTGTTTTTTTGAAGAGAAGCAATATCTTCTGTCTTTCCCTTTAATTTTATTTTTACATTTGCAGGATACGGACTTACAGGCACAATTCCTGAACCGTTTTTTATTTTTAATGGAACTGTAAAAGACCTAGAATCTTGAAGCGAAAGCGTATAAAAAACATAAATACATATTGCAAGCAGAACACAACTCGCCTTTACCGGCCAGTTTTCCGTAATTTTTTCAATAAAGTCCTTTATTTTCATCAATAGTGTCCTCTATCGTTTTTTGCGCAGGCGTCATTTCCAACAGTTTTTCGAGCTGTTTTGTAATCTGGTTCGGGTTCAAATCGTAGTGAAGCTGACTGTCGTAAGCAAGGGAAACCGCTCCAGATTCTTCTGAAACGACAAGAACAACAGCATCGCTTATTTCGCTCATTCCAAGGGCGGCACGGTGTCTTGTTCCAAATGTTTTTTTAATATCATATTGCTCGCTCAAAGGCAAAAAACAACCTGCGGCGATTATTTTTCCGTTCTGAACGACGCAGGCGGCGTCATGCAAAGGCGTGTCATGACCAAAAATCGTCACAAGAAGAGCGCTTGAAAGGTCTGCGTCAAGACGTGTTCCAGTTTCAATAATGTCATCAATTTTTGTATGGCGTGTAAAAACTACGAGCATGCCTCTCTTCATTTTTGAAAGCATTTCGGCAGCTATGATTACGGTATCGACATAAGTATGCCTTGAACGGTTTCCAAAAGTGAACCACTGGCTCTGTCCAAGTTTTAAGAAAACCTTTCTAAGTTCCGGCTGGAATACAATCGCAAAACAGACAACAAGTCCAGGAGCAAGTTTCTGAAGAACCCACAGCAGCATTGAAAGATGAAGCAAAAGCGCCACAGCATAGGCCATTGCAACGACAATTGCGGCTTTTATTATCTGAAGGGCATTTGTTTTGACAATTATCTCGTATGCCTTGTACAAAATAAAGGCCATTACACCAATATCTAAAAACGGCCGTATAAAATCATAAACATGAAGAAGATTTTCAAATCCGTTCAATCTATACTCCAATTCCTTTTAAAACATTTAGAGAATCAACTGCTTCTTTTACATCGTGCACGCGGACAAGAGTTGCTCCGTTCATAACAGCAATCAAATCCGCAGCAACAGTTCCAATCATTCTGTCCTGAATTTCACGGTTGCAAAGCTGACCGATTACAGTTTTTCGGGAAAGCGCCATTAAAACCGGATATTTTGAATCGCACAGCTGTCCGCATCTCCTGATCAAAGTGCAGTTGTCAGTCATATTCTTTCCAAAGCCGATTCCTGGATCAACAATAATCTTATCAGAAGATATGCCATGCTTTAAAGCGTATTCAACTCTCTGACGCAAATAAAGGTCAACTTCATTAAAAATATCCTGATATTCGGTATTGCTCTGCATAACGTCCGGAGTAGAGCGCTTGTGCATTAAAATTACAGGAATTTTTGATTCCGCGCACAGTCCTGAAAGTTTTTCGTCGTCTTCAAGGGCGGAAACATCGTTCAAAATGTCAGCACCTTCGTCAAGGCAGGCTTTCAAAACAGAGTATTTTCTCGTATCTATAGAAACAGGAATATCCGAATGACGGCGAATTTCTCTTAAAACCGGAACAAGCCTTTTTATCTGCTCATCTTCGCTTACATAATAAGAGCCAGGCCTTGTAGACTCTGCGCCAAGGTCAATAATATCCGCGCCTTGTTCAATCTGTTCAAGAGCCATCTTAGCTCCGCCGCGGCTTCCTTCCCAAAATGAATCTGGAGTCGCATTTACGATTCCCATTACGAAGGCGTTTTTTTCTGTCGTAATAGTCTTATCTGCAAGTTTTAATGAAATCATTTTCTATAAGCCACCTTATAAGCACATTCCGCAAGGCTCCGGGGATCCATTTTTACATCTTCGCAAATTTCACCGCGGGTTCCTTGATTTAAAAATTTTTCCGGCAAAGCATTGACCGCAGTTTTATTAAATCCACGTTTTAACAATTCATATTCAAGCTCTTCACTCACACCGCCGCGGCATATTCCGTCTTCAACAAATATAACCGCATCTCGATTTTTTGCATATTCAAAAAGATGATTTATATCAACCTTATTTAAAAATCTCAGTGAATAAATATCAGCCTCAATGTTTTCAATCATAAGATTGCGGCTCGCCTGAATCACTTCCGAAAGCATGCTTCCTGTAGAAACAAAAAGAACGGATTTTGACTTTTTATTTTTTTGAACTGAAACAGCTTCCAATTCATTTTCATCAAATTTCAGGCTCAAAGCAGGCGCAAATTCTTCACATTTTACGTAAATACCCTTTCCTTCTTCGATTTTTTGAGAAAAACATTTCAGTTCTGTAGGACAAGTTGATTTTGGATAACGAAGCACGACAGGTCCGTTTTGAGAAAGCGCCCATTCAAGACTGAGCTTAAAATCAACAGCGGTCGCAGGAGAAAGAATTTTTAAATTTGGAACAGTCCTCAAAAGCGCAATGTCAAACATGCCCTGGTGAGTTTCGCCATCGCTCGGAACAAGTCCTGCCCTGTCCAAACAAAAAACTACCGGAAATTCCGGCAATGCAACATCATGAATAATCTGATCAACTGCCCGCTGCATAAATGTTGAATAGATTGCAACCACAGGTTTTAGTCCGCCAGCCGCAAGTCCAGAAGCAAAAGTTACCGCATGCTCTTCAGCGATTCCAACATCAAAAAATCTTTCAGGAAAATGCCTTGCAAAAGCATCAAGACCAGTTCCTTTTGCCATCGCCGCCGTAATTGCAGTAATTTTTTTATCTTTTTCCGCAAGCTCAAGCAAAGTCTGGCTAAAACATTCGGTAAAGCTCATCGTATCAAAATGCTCAACTTTTCCGTCAGAAATTAAAAACGGTCCAATTCCATGAAAAGCCGCCGGATCATTCTCAGCAGGAGAATACCCTTTTCCTTTTTTTGTAACTACGTGAACCACGACCGGTCCTTGAAGTTTTTTTACGTCCTTAAAAACATTTTCAAGCTCACCGATATTATGTCCGTCCAAAGGTCCGACGTATTCAAAACCTAAATCTGTAAAAAAATTATTGCTTAAAAAAAGAGCCTTTAGCGAACGCTTAAATCTGTAGACAAATTTTCCGATATGCCTGTTTGAATTTGGAATTTTTGAAAGCGCGAGATCAATTTTGTGGCGAATATTCTGATAAAAACCAGACATTGTAAGCTTAGAAAGATATTTTGAGACAGCTCCAGTATTCTCGCTGATTGACATTTTGTTGTCGTTCAAAACAACTATAAGATTTTTTCCAAGCTGGCCTGCATGGTTCATAGCCTCAAGCGCAAGTCCGCCGGTCAAAGAGCCATCTCCGATTACAGCGACAACCTTTCCGTTTTTTTTCTGTAAATCCCAGGCGGTCAAAAGCCCAAGCCCCTGAGAAATCGAAGTCGAAGCGTGACCGTTGTCAAAAAAATCATGCTTGCTTTCAGTTCTTCTGGTAAAACCAGAAAGTCCATTTTTTTGCCTTATAGTTGAAAAATCCGAAAAACGGCCAGTGAGCATTTTGTGCGCATAGCACTGATGGCTTACATCAAAAATTATTGCATCTTCCGGTGAATTAAAAACCCTGTGAAGCGCAATCGTAAGCTCGACAACACCAAGGTTTGAAGCAAGATGTCCGCCATTTTTTCCGACTACTTCAATAATTTTTTTTCTAATTTCTTCTGAAAGTTTCGGAAGCTGGTCTTCCGGGATTTTTTTTAAATCATCAGGCGAATTTATTTTGGAAAGCAACATAACAATCTTCTATTATTTTTATTGTAAGACAAAAAACTGATTTTTACAATTTTGAAGAAAAAAAAGACCGCGAAGTAAAAAACTACCGCGGTCTATTCTACGGGCATATATCAAAACACCAAAAAAGATGTTACTTGCTCTTATGCCGATTGCGTCTAAGCATCTTCTTGCGCTTATGTGTAGCCATCTTCTGGCGCTTTCTTTTTTTACCACAAGGCATTATGGGCACTCCTTAATCAAATTAGTATACTAATTATCATCAATTTAAAGTCTTTCGTCAAGAGATTAAATCCGATGTAAATTACTTTTGTTCAATTCTTTTGTATTGAATAGTGTTGTTAAAAATCTGCTTTGCTGCAAGAGACACAACCTTGCCGTCATTACGGTCAATTTCGGCATCTTTCATCATTGCCAGCTGATAAGCCCGGCGACTTGCTGCGACAGTAATCTCATAAACGTTTCCTGAAAATTTTACAAGCTGTTCCAAAGGAAAAATCATTACACTATCCCCCAAGTTAATATGAATACTCGATTATATTATAATCTAAAAATGCTGTCTAGTATTTATTAAATCAGTTTTTCAAATTATAATAAATTTATGCGCAGTTCATCTACTTTTGCAACAATTCTTGCTCTCAAACAGTCTGGAGAAAACAACCGTTCTGTAACGCTTCTTACTCCTCAAGACGGAATTGTTTACGCAACTCTTTATGGCGGACCAAAAAGCAAATTTCGTTCGCTTGTAAGCCCGTTTAACTGCGGAACTGCGTATCTTTACAAAGACGAAACAAAAAATTCCTGCAAAATAACCGATTTTGACGTAAAATCCTACCATCCTTCGTTTAGAGAAAATCTTTTTAAAACCTATGCGGCAAGCTTTGCTTCGGAAATCATAATAAAGTCGCGCTGCGCAGGAAGCCCGGAACAGACATTCTGCCTTCTTAACGGACTTTTGGACGGAATGGAACAGAGCACAGAAAACAACAGCCGGCTCGGTCTTATCCGTTTTTTGTGGCGTTACATAGGAATTTTGGGAATGAGGCCGGACACGCAATTCTGCTGCCAATGCGGAAAATCTTTTTTAGCCGGCAAAATTGACCAAAACGCGCAAACTTACTACGGAATGTACAGCGAACGCGAAAACGGATTTGTGTGCAACGACTGCCTTTCAAACGCACAGACAGAAAATCGAAACAGTTTTTTTCTTTCCAAAACTTCGCTAACATATCTTCAGGCAGTTTCGGTTCTAAAACCAAAAGACGTCCGCAAAATAATAATTGATGAAAAAACAATGATTGAATTAAAAGACTTTTGCTATTTTTTAATTCAAAATGTATGCGGAACAAAATTCATTTCGCTTGAATCAGGAATTGCTATTCTTTAAGTAAAAAAAATAAAAACAGGATATAAAAAATGAAAAAATGGATAAAAAAACCGGTTCTAAAAGAATCAGTAAAAGAAATGACACAAAAATACGGAATTGACGCAATCACCGCTTCAATTCTGATTCGCCGTGGAATTACAAAAAGCAGCGACATACTTTATTTTTTGGAAGATGACAAAAGATTTTTGCACAATCCGTTTGAATTTTCTGCAATGGAAGACGCTGTTGACAGAATTCTTCAGGCTCAGGAGGAAGGAGAAATCGTACTGATTTTTGGAGACCGCGATGTAGACGGAATTTCAAGCACTACAATTTTATACGAACAGCTCAAGTCTATGGGAATCGAAGCTGAATGGAAGCTTCCGGGCGGAAATGACGGTTACGGACTTTCTATCGAAGCCGTAGACGAATTTTACAAAAAAAACGGAACACTCATCATTACGGTTGACTGCGGAATTTCAAACAACGCAGAAATCGCATATGCGGCAGAACTCGGAATTGACACAATAGTTCTTGACCACCACAACCCTCCAGAACAGCTTCCAAGCCCGGCAATAATCATTGACCAAAAATGCGAAGATTCACAATATCCTTTCCACGATATTTCTGGAGCAGCAATCGCCTGCAAAACCGCCGCGGCCCTCCGATTTGCAAAATCTGAGCTTTACAAACAGGAAATTTGCCTGCTTGCAGCGCGAAAAGAAAACGAAACAAATGTAATCGAATGCATGAAAGTCCGGAACCTCGTAAAACAGGAAATTTTAGTTCAAAAAATAGCTCCATTGAGCGTGCCTTTTTCAAAGACAAAATTTCTCTCTTTTTTGACAGGACAGCAAATTTTTGTATGGAACAAAAACGAAACCATGAAAATTTTGAATGAAACGTTCGGCTCTGCAATCGAATTCAACGTTCTCGATCTCAGAAATGAAATTTCAAAAATATTTCCTCAGTTTTCAGAAAAAAGCCTTTTAGATTTAAAAAAAGCGTCAATTCTCGCAAAATACAACGAAACTGACGGAACCCAAATTGAAACCTTTTTCAACATTTTTGTAACTTACGTCAATACAGTAACTGCAAAACAATTTCCAAAAGACAGCATTCAGGAAGAAAAAGACCTTCAGCTCGCCGCGCTAGCCGCGCTTGCAGACATAATGCCTCTCAAAGATGAAAACCGCATAATTGTAAGACAGGGATTAAAATCAATAAACTCAGGAAACGCGCGCCCAGGCTTAATCGAGCTTCTCTCAAAACTAAAGCTTTTGGGCACTACGGTAACAAGCACAAAACTAAGCTGGAATGTAGTTCCTGTTTTAAATGCCACAGGCCGCCTTGGGCAGCCGGAGCTTGGAATGGAACTTTTTCTTGAAGAGGATCCGTACAAGAGAGACAGGCTTGCTGACGAAATACTCGAAATGAACGGCAAACGAAAAGAACTCGGTCAAAAAGCCTGGGAAATCGCCTCAAAAACAGCAGAAGAAAGCATAAAACACTACAACGGAAAACTCTGCGTAATAATCGACAAAGAAATAAACCGCGGAGTTTCAGGAATTCTTGCAGGAAGGCTTACATCAACATATAAAATTCCGTCAATGGCAGTCACAGTTGTCGATGGAATTGCAATCGGCTCAATGCGCAGCTGCCGTGGATTTTTACTTCCGCCTTTCCTTGACAAAATGTCCGATATTTTTATAAATCACGGCGGACACAACCTTGCGGCAGGATTCAGTTTTGAAGAATCAAAAATGGAAGAATTCAAAAAACGCCTTGAACTTCTCTGCAAAGAAATTGAACTGAACAACGAAGAAGAAAGTGAAAACATCGAAATCGATGCCGAACTTCCTCCTCAATATCTAAAACCGGAAATTCTAAATATAATCGACCGTTTTGAGCCTTACGGCGAAGAAAATCCAGAACTCACATTTTTGAGCCAGGGAATGAAAATTCAAGACGGAATTCTCATGGGAAAACCAGATCCAGTTCACCTAAAATTGCTTCTTGACGCTGGAGAAACAAAGTGGCCGGCAATATTCTTTGGCGAAGGAGGACGGCTCCACAGAGACTTTGACAAGGGAGATTCGATAAATATTTTGTATCAAGTTCAGCGCAACGTCTTTAACGGAAATGTAACTCCGCAGATTATCTTGTCCGAAGCGCAGCTGACAGATAAGTAAAATCCGGCTTGATTTTAAGAATTTGAAATCGCTTCGCAGGCAGCGCTACTTTAAGAGAGCAAGAAACTGCTCTTCTGTAATTACCGGAATTCCTAGTTTTGCGGCCTTTACATTTTTTGAAGAACCGCTTGCTGTGTCATTTGTCACAAGATAAGAAAGGTCTTTTGTGACAGACGATTTGCATGTTCCGCCGTTTTCCTTTACGAGGGATTCGGCGTCCAGCCTTTTCATCGTCTCAAGTTCACCAGTAAAACAGAAAGACTTACCTGCAAAAACACCAGAAGCACTTCCTTCTTCAACTTGAATGTAGTTTTTTGAGAGAAAAACAAGTTCGTCTTTGTTTTCTTCAAGGCCTTCAAAAAAGTTTCTGGCAGAAATTTCTGCAAATCCATAGACTTTTGAAAAATCTTCAGCTTTTGCCTCAAGCATTTTTTCCAAAGTGTTAAATCCGCTGTCAACAAGCTTTTGAATCATAGTTTCGCCCATGTCTTCAATATCAAAGCCAGCGATAAAGGCGGCTAATTTTGCCTTTCTGTGGGACTGAATTGAATCATAAACTTTCTGCGCTCCAAGGCTTTCTTTTTCTTTTTGACGGCTTTCTGCATTCAAAAAATACGGTGTCAGCTCTTCGACCGTAAGAGTATACAAATCGCTAATCGAACGCACCCTGGAAGAATTAAAAAGAGATCTTATCAAAGTTTCGCCAAGGTCGCGAATGTCAATCACACTGACCCATTTTAGAAGCTGATGCAAAATTCTTTTTTCGCAGTTTTTATTCGGACAAAAAAGCCTTGTTCCCTCGTCCGTAAGTTTTGAACCGCAGCAGGAACATTTTTCGGGAATTTGAATTTCCGAAAAGCTCTGTCCTTTTTCGGCAGGAACGACGCTTTCGATTTTTGGAATTATTTCTCCTCTCTTTACTACGACGATTTTGCTTCCGATTTTTACGCCAAGTCTTCGCATTGTTTCGGGATTTGAAAGAGACGCCCTCTGCACTGTAGTTCCATTCAGCTGAACTTCGTCAAAAACAGCCACAGGAGTATAAGTTGCTCCAGATTCACTCCATTCGACATTGCGCAAAACCGACACAGCTTCTTCCAGACTGAATTTAAATGCAATCTGTCTGTCCGGGCGCGCACGGCTTGCGTCTGCATGGTTTATTGTCCGCTCTTTTACAACAAGTCCGTCTATGTCGTATTCAAGATTTTTTCGCTCTTCCATAACTGAGGCACGGTATTCGATCACTTCATCTGCTGAATGGCAAATTTTTAGAGGAACAACATTAAATCCGCAATTTTTAAGCCAGACAATTTTTTCTTCCTCATCTTTAAAAGGCTGGTTTCCATCCGAAGCCCAGGCATCGTAAGCAATGAGTTTTAGATTTTCGCTTCCAAGACCGTCCTTTCTTTTCATAAGACCATTGGCGGCATTCCGGCAATTCGCCTTATCTGCATACAAACTGTCATGAACAGAATGCGTCATTATAACTTCGCCACGCACGCCGCCCGTATAATCAAGAATTTTTCCGTTAAAAGAGCAAAGGGCCGATGGAACTCCGTGCATTTTTTTTGCATTAAGAGTAATGTCATCGCCAACAGTTCCGTCTCCGCGAGTTACAGCTGCTTTTAAAATTCCATGCTCAAACTGAAGCTCAAGGCTTGCGCCGTCAAGCTTGTATTCAACAAGATATTCTGAATACGAATGATTTTTTGTCCATGTTAAAAACTGCTGAGGATCGGCGGCTTTTTCCTGGCTTCCCATAGGCATAATATGGCGTACTTTTGCAAAATTTCCGCTGTCCGCTCCAACTTTTTGCAGAACAGGATTTTTCGGATCCAAAAGTTTTAATTCGTCCCAGAGTTTATCAAATTCAAAATCCGAAATTTCAGCTTCACCGTTGTAATAAGAAGCCTGGTATCTTTTTATTAAACTAACTAATTCTGAAATTCTTGCGCTTTGACCTATGTCAAAAAGATCTCCCATAAAATCCCCTCTTTTTTAAGGCTGACGCTCTCACAATTTTGGGCAAATTACTGCTTTATAAACATCATCTCGTTAATTACACGGTTTGCATCAATCCCTTTTTGCTCAAAACGAGTCTCAGGCCGCCACTGCTGATGAGGAGCGTAACCTTCATATTTGTTTTTAAGGCCGGGAGTTTTTTCAAGTTGCTCAAGGCCAAATTCCGCGTAAGGAAGCCAGTCCGTAACAAAATACAGATAGCCGTCTTTTTTTAAGCGCGAAGCAATCAAGTCCGTTCTCGGCCTCTGAATCAAGCGTCTTTTTTCATGGCGCTTTTTCTGCCACGGATCTGGAAAGAAAATATGAAAAGCATCGACGCTTTCAGGAGCAATCATGTTTTCCAAAACTTCCATTGCATCGTGTTCAATTATGCGGATATTTTTTAAATTCCGTGTTCTGATTTCTCCAAGAAGTTTTCCAACTCCAGGCTTATGAACTTCAAGACCGAGATAGTTTATATCAGGATTATTTTCTGCAATTATTGCAGTAGCTTTTCCCATTCCAAAGCCGATTTCGATTACGAGCGGATTTTTATTTCCAAAAATTTTCCCAAAATCTAAAATTTCTTCTCTATATTGCACTCCAAAAAGTGGCAAAAGCTGGGCATAATCTTTTTTTTCACAAGCTGTAAAATGACCGGCGCGAATTGCAAAAGTGCGGATTGTGCGCTTCATCGACTCTTCGGCAGAAAGCGAGCATTTTTTATTTTCTGTTTCTGCAATTTCATTCATAAATCAAATCCTTTTTTATTTTTCAATTAAATTTTCAAGAGGAAGTTTTATAACGACAGTTCCAGAAGCATCCGTCAAAATCCGTCTTTTGAAAAAAGCCCGGCTGTATTCTTTTAAAATATCAGAATTTTTCTTCCAGGCTCTTTTTGCAGTTCCATAAAAAAGCATATTCATGTTTTTGTCAAAAAGAATGACAACTTCGCTTAAATTTATGCCGGCGGCCTTGCGGACATTTTCTGGTTTTGACTTAAGGATTTCTTCGTTATATTTTATAAAAAACTTTTCTTCAGATTCGTTTCCAGCGGCATCTGCATACAAAACTTCATATTCACCGTTTTTTATAGCCTTGCCTTCTGCAGCGCGCAAAGACGGATAACCAATCCAGTTTTTGTTCTGGCTTTCAAAAATCACTGGAGAATAAACATTCCAGCTGTAATTTTCCTCAATTTTTGTAATTTTAAGAAAATCCGCCCTCTGAGCCTCGTATTCGCCCTGAACAAAGACTGAAAGACTTGTTTCTGGAAGCGACTTTTCATCTTTGTAATCAAAAACAACGCTCGCATTTACAGAAAGGATATTTGCCGACGATTCGGAACATGACAAAAAAAGAAAAACTGCCAAAATCAGACACAACGAGAGACAAAAAGACAGGATTCTTATTTTTAAATTCCGATGGCTTTTCATTTGACCTAAAAATTAAAAATAAGGTTTATGACCGTCAAATCGCTTGAAGAGAACTGATTTACGATTGATTCAAACTTTACATTCACTTTTTTGCAGGCGTCATCAAGGTAAGAAAGGTAATAAAGCCCCAAATCTGTGCTTTCCTGCCCTTCAGGCAATTCCCTGTAAAAGTCAATCAACGATTTTTTATTAGTGTCGGCAGAAGCCTTTGACTCGATATTTTCCTTTACTTCCTGAAACTCATCGTCCTTATTGTAAAGGGTTATCTGAAGTCTTCCTTGTTTTCCGATTGCAGACGAACCGCCGCCGAGCTTCCAAGAAATAAAAACCTGCTCATGATTGCGCTTTAATTCGGCAACGATTTTTTCACGCTGCTCAGGATCGTAAATAAGCGCATCAACATCTTCAATTCCTGCAAACATACGCTTCGCTTCCTTACGCATATTTGTATTTTCACTGTTGAGGGCAAGTTCCATTACGAGAATTGAAATATATTCGGCAACACGGCTCTTTTCCATATAAACCTGAAGAAGATGGCGAATTGCGATATTGATCTGAGAAAAACCTTCTGTGCGGTAGAATTTTGTAATTATGTACCAGTTCATCAAAGAAAGACGGTTCAAGAACTTTTCGGTCATAAGAAGATAGATATTTTTTTCTTCGAGAGAATAGTCTTTGTTTTCCATCAAAGATTTCCAGACTGGATCCAAAATTTCCTTTTTTGCAAGCTGAACAGTCGCTTTTTGAGAAGCAAGTATCTGTCTGAGCTGGTTTTCGGACATTTTTGTGCGTTCATCAATCAACTGAGTGGGATTTTTACGGTTGTGTTTTTGAACGGCATCAGTTTGAATAAAATCCGCAAAAAGCTGGCGGTCAAACTGTTTGTAAAGAAGCGAATAAACCACAACTTTTGAAAGATCCATAACTTCTTGACGAACTGAAACAAATTCCGACATGGAAATTTCAATTTTTGAAATGTAATTCACCAAAATCATATTTTGCAACGACTGAGGTGAAAATGGATTCAGCGAAATTCCATATTCTTCAATATTGTCAGCAAGCCTGAAACGCAAAAGTTTAATTTTATTACTGATAAAATGTGATGCTCCCTCTTCTGTCAAAATGACTTTGAGCGGTAGATTAAGTGAAAATTTTTTTTCAGCAGACATCTTTTCTCCAACTAACGTTTCTAATTATACTGCAAGGGGCTTGCATTGTAAACCTTCAAATTATATTCTGTTAGAATGAGTTTTAGAGTTCTGCGGAAGTTTTTAATTTCTTTACTGCTATTGAATTACATCATTTTTTATCCGCAGGCGAAAAGCGCCGAAAAACATTTTCTAAAAGGAGCGGAACTTTCTCTTTACACAGAACAACTGCTTGAAAAATCCGATTTTTCTTTTCATAGACTTGAGCTTGCCCCGACAGGAAACGATGTTTTTCCGTTCAATGTAAACATTCGCCTTGAACCTTCTTTGCCGGCTGCTTCGGCAAAAACAATGCTGGTTCTTATTTCCCAGGAAGATTTTTTTGAATATCCGGACGAAATTTTGTCTCTTGTCGAAAAAACTAAAAAAATGAAAAGGGCTTTTCCAGTTGAATTCGTTTTTACAGCCCTTGATGACAGAAATAGTCTTTTTCCGGAATATAAGTTTTTTTTACAAGGAACTGAAAATTTTGCAGGAAATTTAGACGACGGCTCAGAATATTTTGCCGTCTTGATTAACTTTTCAAAGAACACAAAAGCAAAGGCTGAAATTTTTACAACTGGCGGAAAAAGTTCAACTCCAATGTGGCTTGCAAAGGAAACTGTCGATTCTTTTTTGAGCAAAAACATTCCCTTTTCAGTTCCGCAAAAACTGCTTTCAATTTACAGGGCAGGTCTTCTTTTTGGCGATGAACAGATGGCGGCTTTTTTTAAGGAAGGAGTTCCATGCATAAAATTGCAATTTTCTAAGGTTGAACAGATTTCTGCCCTTGAAAATTTTATTCAAAATCATATTCCTTTTCAAAACGAAAAAAACGATGTTCATTATTCATTTATCACTTTGGCAAACCACACTTTTTGGATAAACGAATTTAAAAATATACTTTCTGTCGAGATTTTCGGAATTCTTGTAATTCTTTTTTTGGTCTGCTTTACCTTTACTGGAAAAAATCGGCTTCAGTCAAAGAAAGATTTTTCAAGATATTGGCTTTTTATTCCTGCAATGCTGTGCGCAAGTGTTTTTTCGCTTTATGCTGGACAATTCTGCTGTAAAAATCTGGCTTTTATTTCCCAAGCGAATCCCGTAATTCAATTTGCGGCAAAACTTTTTATTTCCGTAATTGTAATTTCCGTATTTTTTCTGTTTCAGTCACATTTAAAGCTTCCTGGCACATCGTTCATCTACGGTTTTATGATTATTCTGGTTTCGGCAGCAAATATTTTTCTTTTCAGCATGGCGGACATTACGGTTTTTTGGGTTTTCGCCCTTGAATATTTTATAATTTACTTTACGCGGAATTCTTCAAAATTGCTTTCGCTTATAATTACGTTTTCGCTTATGCTTCTGCCTTTTTTGTCTTATGTTGCAGTTTACTTTGCAAACGTAAACGCCCCGGACATTAAAATTTTAATTTCGAGCGGAAAACAGGTAAACATCATGCTCAGCCTTATTCTTTTTCCGTTCCAGATTATCTGGCTAAAAATTCTTGTGCGCCTTCGCGTCATCAACAAGGACAAATCTCTCAGCCTAAAAAAAATTGCAGGTTTTACCTTTATCTCTGCTGCAATAATTGCCGCCGTCATAACGATTTTTGCTTTTTTAACAACAAAATTTGTTTACAACAAAAAACACAGCTTTGAAAATCCTCAAATTCTTGAAAATTCAACAGAAAAAAATCTTTTTTGTAAAATTTTTAATGATGATTCTTCAATGCTCCGCTCAAGCCGATTAAAAATAAAATCAAAAAAGCAGGCAGTCCGATGCTCAGTAAACATTTCGAGCGAGCAAAATACGCCGGTTTTAGATTCAAATTACAGTTATCTGGCTTTAAATAATTCAAAAACCGCGGATTTTAATATTCCTGACTTTCCGCCGCAAAATTTTGAAATTGACTTTTCAACGGAAAAAAACACTTCAAAAATCGTCACGATAACTTCTTTTTACGCAACAGAAAATCAAAATGAATTTGAAAAAGAAACCGTTTCTATTTTTGTTTCCGGGGATAAGTCAAAGTGAAAAATTTTTTCATCCATGCAGATTTAGACGCGTTTTTTGCCTCTGTTGAAATTCTTGACCATCCAGAATGGAAAAATCTTCCTGTAATTGTCGGTGGAAAACCGGAAGACCGCAGGGCTGTTGTTTCGACAGCCTCATACGAAGCCAGAAAATACGGCGTTCATTCGGCAATGCCAACCGCAATAGCGGCAAGACTGTGTCCAAACGGAATTTTTGTTCATCCAAGAATGAAGCGCTATCTTGAGATGTCTGGAAAAATTATGGAAATTTTTTCGCGATATTCTCCTGACGTACAGCAGATTTCAATCGACGAGGCCTTTATCGACCTTACAGGAACAGAAAAGCTTTTTGGACCTCCAGACGAAACGGCAAAAAAAATAAAGACCGATGTAAAAAGAGAAACAGGACTGACAGTTTCAATCGGACTTGCGCCGACAAAATACCTTGCAAAACTCGCCTCAGAAATAAAAAAGCCGGATGGATTTTTTGAAGTAAAAGAAGGAAACGAAGAAAATTTTATGCTTTCGCTTCCACTAAAAAAAATCTGGGGAATAGGAGATAAAACACTCGCCCTGCTAAACAGAAACGGAATAAACACAACAAAAGACCTTCATTCAAAGCCTAAAAATCTTCTTGCGGCACTTTTTGGACAGGTGACAGGAACTTTTTTATACGATGCCGTCCGCGGTCAGGAAAAAGAAACATTCAATCAAACTCCAAAAACCCACGCAATCAGCGCAGAAAACACTTATCCTTTTGACCTGACATCAAAAGAAGCAATCGAAACCGCCCTTCTCGAATTAAGTTACACGGTAATATGGCGGATGCGAAAAGAAAATTTGAGAAGCTGGACGATCGGCCTAAAAATCCGCTACGAAAATTTTACAACGACAACAGTTCAGGAAACTTCGACCAGAGAAATAGGCAGCATTGACGACCTTTTTGAACGTGCAAAAAAACTTTTTGACAAAAAAGCGGACACTTCAAAAGGAATAAGGCTTTTGGGACTTGCCTTGCAAAACACAGAAAGCGCCTCAAATCCGCATCAGGTGGAACTTTTTAATTTTGATGAAGAAAAAAAACGGAAGGTTGAAGAAGCAGTTTTAAAAGCAGAAAAAAAAATACCGGGAATAAAAATTACAAAAGCAAGGCTTTTGGGAAAAGATTCGTTAAAAAGCATTGTTTTTTTTGTCATTCCGTCAATGTTTTTTATATTTTCCGCGCAAAAAACATTTTCTTCGCCATTAGTTTCTACTCAAACCGAAAGAAATGCAGACGGAGCAGGTTCGATTGTTTTTAATTCGACTTTGCTTCCGCCTCAAACCGATGAATCTGACGAAATTCCGTTTAAAGAAAAAAAAAGCCTTTTTAACTATTCAATTTTTGACAAAAATGTCGATTTTTTTGCCGAAGGCTACTGGAAATCCCTCGTAAACGGAGGATTTTCTTCAAGTTTCGGGTTCGGCTCAACGCCGGCGCTTTCGCTCAGCACTCCAGTTATTTTATCAGAAGTCAATCTTAGCCTGTTTTTTTTGCTTGAAAAACACTGGTACTTTGAAGCTGGTTTTGCAGATCATTTTGACAAAAACACGGTTGCGGCAGGATATTACGGAGACGGAATTTTAAAAAGCGCAAGGATTGCAAACCGCGGAATTGTTTTTGAATCCGGCTATTCAATTGACGATTTAAACCGAAGTCCTGGAGGCGGCGAAAATCTTGCTCCAGGAATTTCTGCTCATTTTGAAACACAAACTTTAAGCGCAGATGCAATTTTTAGGTACGACTCTCTCGAAGCAAAATCCAAGACCTGGTACGGGAAAAACAGCGTTTCTGAGCAAAAAATAGAACTTTCTGCATACGAAACAGGTTTTCAATTCGTGCTTCCTTCAAAACAAGCCGTTCTTGCCGTTAAGTCGGTTTTTGTAGAAAATTCGGACGGAAATTACAAAGACGAAAACGGCCGGACATTCAAAAAATTAAATTCATCGCAATTCCTTTTGAGCGCTTCAAATTATTCAATTTTTCTTTCAAAGGAAGCAAATGCTTCTAAAACTTCTGGAATTTTGCCAGCTGTCGCAGTTGAATACGATTCTTCCTACCCGCCTTCAGTTGCGCGTTCCGAGCTTGGAACTTATGGAGAAGCAGAAGAAAAAAATGGCAGCGGTTTTTTAGGCGAAGTTCAAGAAGTTTTTTCAAAAAACTTAAAAAACTATTCGCTTTCGCTAACCGGAAAAATTGACGGAAACGAGGTTTTTTATATTCAATATCCAAAGAAATTTTCACCATACGCTGTCTGCTACCGTTACGACGCAGGACTTTTATCTTCCGGAGAAGCAGCAGTTTGCTCCGGCACAACCTCAGTTCAAAATGAAAATTTTTTTGTTACCCTAGGCGAAAACGATTTTTCGGACGTTCTGACAGATTTTTTTAATTCACCGCACATTTATGCCGATGTTTTTTTTAAAAATTCCAATTCTCCTCTTTCGGCAGAATACAGATTTCCTTTTTGCACGGAAGCTGAGGAAATTTATCTTGGGCTAAAAACTTCTTCAGATTTAAAAGTTTGCGTACGAAGTTTTACGCCTGTAAACCGCTTTGAAATCGGCACGAATGCAACAGGCGGAACAGTCCTTGTTTACAAAAACGGAATTCAGGATGCGAGCGCAGCTTACGACAAGGAATCTGGCTGCATAACGCTCTCAACTTCGGTTTCGGCTTCCGATAAAATAACGGCTCAATGGTACGAAGACAGTTCGGATTCGTCTTCCAGGGCAATTACGGCGGCAGGCGGAATAAAAAAACAGTTCACAAAAAACCTTAGCGGAGATTTTGCTTTTGCAGGAAGCTGGGCTCTTCCAAGCACAGACAGCGAAAAAAATCACACAACCTTAACAACTTCTTCTCCAGGACATGCAGTTTTAGCAACAGGTCTTGAATATTCGGCCGAAAATTTTAAATTCAAGAATACAGGAGCCGTAAGCCTCGAAAGCTCAAATACGACCGGAAAATGCCTGATTTCTGGAATGGACGAAGAAAAAACAGAAACCTTTTATCTTGCAAAAGACGCCGCGGCCACCATTCCAGACGACATTCTGCCGTTTTTAAACTCACGGCCAGGCGAAAGTGAACGGAAGATTGAACTAAAAGGCTCTAAAAACGGTTCAGTCAAAGCAAAAAACGGACAATCTGATTCCTCGATTACAGGTTATTCGGCAAGTTTTGAATGGGATTTTTCCAATTTTTCCGAAAATGCGGCAGAAACATCACCTTTTTGGGCAGGAACTTCACTTAAATTTCCGGCACTTTCCGGAATTTTGCCTTCCTGCAGCGAATTCTCGCTCGCCTTAAAAATTGATGAAAATTCCGACTTTTTTAGTCTTTCGGATTTTGAGCTTTACCTTCAGCTCGGTGTAAATGCCGATGAAGAACTGAGCTTTGAAGACAAAAACCAAATTCCCACCTGGAAAATCGGAAGCTCGGAAGGACAATGCGACTCAGACGTTAAACTTGCGTTCAATAAAGAAAAAAAAGGCGAATGGCAGACTGTTACAGTAAAAATTTCGGACGAAGAAAAATCTCTTCTTGCGACAGACTGCGACGGAAGGCTCATTCTCACTTCAAAATCAAAAAAAATTGGAAGAATTTTTGCAGGACCTTACGAAGCAAAGGAATCGGGATTTTTTGTAAGCACAGAAAACGGTTCAGATTATGAAGTTTTTACTGCACGCGAAAAAGCCGGAAGCTCAAACTACATGACTTTTTTTGAATTCAAAAATTCTTCGGAAGAAATTTTTACGCTCACAAGATATTTTGGCGAAATCAACCTCGAAGGCTACAAGTTTTTAAGGCTGAATACAAAATTCTCCTCAAAAAATTTGACTTGTGACGACGAAACTTTTTTAATTTTATCATTTGACCGGCCTCAAAGCGACGGAAGTTTTAAAACCGCTGTAAAAATAAAACTGAGCGCAGAAGAGCTTATAAAACTTTCTCAGACACAAAAATTCTCAGACATAAAAATAAATCTTTCCGACAAAAAATCAAATTACGGCTCGGTCGAAAAAATCGACATTTCTGTCGTTCCAACTAGATTCTGCGCCGAATTTCATTCAGTCTCGCAGACACAGACAGAGCTCGCCTTTGACAGTTTTATGCTTACGGACAGCTCGCCTTATTTTCTTCTTCAAGATATTGTAAAAACTTCATGGCAAAAAAACGGCGAAATTATAAAAATAAAAGATTATGCAATTCTCAAAGACGCAAGTTTTCAAGCTGACGGAAGAACCAGTTCTCAGATAAGCACTGGCAATTTAGAAAACGGAAATCACTTTTCCGGAAGCGCAAAAACAAGCTTTACTTTTTCAGAAATTTATTTTTCGCTTGATGCCGGACGCTCCTTGGATTCGTCAATGCCGCTGTCTTCGGCTTCGCACACAGTCAAAAACACAAGACCTTTTTTTAAAATTTTAAATATTGAAGAAAATTATTCTTTTAACCACGATGACGAAAGCCTCAAAAAATCCAATTCGCTTTTAGCCGACTTTTCACCGCTCAATTTGCCAATTGTTTTTTCAGCAGACGCCGCCGCAGATTCAGATATTTGGGCGCAAAACCAGAATATTTCTGCAAAAATTCACTTAAAAACCCGGCCTTTTGTTTTTGAAATGCACTCTGGCGCAAAACAAAAAATAATTTCCACAGATTCCGGAGAAACAAAATATTACGATACAAAAAATTATTTCGATTCCTGGAATAAAATCAATTCGCTTGAATTTAGCCCAGGAAAACTGGAAGCCGCAAAAAGAAATGTTTTTGCAAAGGCGAATTTAAAATTCAACCTGGAAAAAAATAGTTTTTCTCCCGAATACAATTTTTCTTCCGAAGAAAGCTTCAAAAATTCGGCATATATAACTTATTCAGACAAGACAAGCCAGACTTTTTCCGTTCCTTTTTCCATAAAAAAGAATAATTTTTCTTTCAGCTGGAAAAAATCCACTGGCGGAACACAAAAAAACGGCAAAACTGAAAACTATTCGGACGATTTTGAACATCTTGCGTCTACTCTGAACAAAAAAATCTGGTACTTTAAGGCGCTTCCGTTTTATGACATTTTCAGCAACTCAATAAAGAATGAAGTTTTAAAAGATCCGATGATGAATGAAGACTCGGCCGAAAGCATCTACTATTCTTCGCTTTATTCCGCCGGATGGAAAAGAAATTTCTTTGGAAATTCAAAAGACTTTTTTTTGCCTCAAAATGCCTCGGTTTCTTTTGAACGCGACATAAAAACTTCATCTTCGGTAACCGACGTATGCCAGTTAAAAGGAATTTTAGGTTTTAGCGCGCTGAATGTCTTTGGAAAAAACAGTGCAATTCACCTTACGGACCTTTTTGAACAAGATGAATACCTTACGTCTTTTTCGATTACCTTAAAAACTCCCGGCCAGAATTTTTCATCTTCGAAGGCAGTAATTTCGTTTTACCAGCAGGATATTTTTTACATAAAGAAAGACGAGACATTAAAGGCTGGATTTGAATTTTCTTTTGAAGACAAAAACAATCTTTCCGCAAAGTCTACTTTTGTCTGGAAAAGACCTGGCGAATCTTCTTTTATTGAAAAATTTTTCGTTTATTTTTTTAGGCGGTTTGAACTTTTTTCCGCACAAAAAACGCAAAATCAGACAAAAATAAACCGTTCTGACAGCCTGAATGCTGTTTTTTCGAGAGAAAGCTCTTCTTCACTAACAGGAACAAAAGCCTCCGAGCATAATTTTTTTGAATATCTTCATGAACTGGACATTCAACTGAATAAATTCGTCTGCATAAACAGTTCGCTCGGCTTAAGCTACAGCTGCTATTGGGACAAAAACGCAAGTCTTTCGGCAAACGCCCAAATCGGAGCAACAATAAAATTCTAAGTTTTTATTGTTTTTATTGTTTTTATTGAAGCGGAGCAAAATATCCGCTGTCATCACGGCCAGAACGGTTCATCAAATACGCTTCAACTTCGACAGGAAGATATTTTTCGCCAAACTGGGTTGATTGCGATGAAGTAAACGACAAAACGTAAATTCCGCACGGAGCATCAATAACATCTTTTACGACATTTTTTAAGCCTTCCGTCCGGTAAACATAATATTCATTTCCTGCTGTATGCTCGCAAATATATGCAAGTTCAGGAGCCACGCTAGTTTTTGCAACAAGAACTGACGAAAGAATAATTGAATTGTTGTTTAAATATGCGGTCAAATCCGTAAGTCCGTATCTGTTAAATGAATTCTCGCTTAATTTTCCTGCTCCGATTAAAACAACCGCTCTCTTTTTTTCGCCGGAAATTAAACCGTTCGCAGCAAGCCTGATTGCCAAATCGACAGTACATTTTTCTGACAGAGGATTTTTCATCGACTGAAGACTAAAATTTAAGGCTTTTTCAGGAGAACCTTCATACTCAAGTACAGGAACAGCCCCGGAAGTTACAATCCTAAGAGTTCCTTTATTTGCGTGTTCATTCATAGAAGATGCAATTTCGCGGACAGCGGCCTCAATTTCTCTCGAATATTGAGCAGCTTCAAAACTTCGGTCAATTACAACCGTAATATCCGCAAAATCGTTCACATAAGAGGCGCCTTCAAAAACATAATTCTGAACTGAGCCTTTTTTTTCTGTAATCACAAAATTTTGCTCTTTAAGACCGACAACTGCTTGTCTGTGGCGGTTTTCAACCTTAACTTCAATCTTTACCTCTGGAAATTTTGAAGCGTCGACTTTTTCGATTTGAACAAAAAGTCCGCCGACAAGTTCAGACATCTTGGACATTACATAAATTTCGTTCGTGCGGTAATCCGTTGCGAGAAGATTTCCGTTTACGTCAGGAACCGCGCATGTCAAATAAGAAGGAGCATTTCCAGTGCGGACATTTTCAAAAACCGTTCCATTTTCTGTATCAACCGAATAAATTTTATTTCCGTCGCAAACAACAAGATAATTTCCCCATTTTTTCATTGATTCCGGGTGAACAAAAGTTTTTTCGAGACACAAAAGTCCCAGATAATTTCCTGCCGCATCAAAACGATAAACAGCTCCGGTTACAGCATCGGCGACAAAAACTTCATTTCCAGAGACAGCAACTCCGGACGGAGCTTTTAAACCGTCAAAACCGGAAGATTTTTCAGCTTTCTGTCCAAAAAAGAAAAGTCCGTTTCCGTCCCTGTCAAAAACATCAATCCGCGCATTTCCAAAATCTGACACGTAAATATTCCCGATTTCATCAGTTGCAAGATACTGCGGGCCGACAAAATTTCCAGTTCCAAGGCCTTTAGAACCAAAATGCTTTAAAAATCTTCCGCTTGAAGAAAAAAGACTCAGTCTGTCTCCGGCAAATTCGCTTATAAGAAGATTACCGTCATTGAGGCGAATTATGTCCATCGGTCTGTCAAAACCTGCAAAAGATCCGTTCGAGCGTTCAAAAACAAAACCGTTGATGTCCATTCTTAAAAGTTCGTTTGAACCATAAGAAACAATCCACATTGAGCCGTCAGAATTTGCAAGAATCGAAACGGGCTGGCTAAAAACCAAATTTTTTCCGTCCGGAGAATTTCCTGAATAACTTCCGCTTTCCGTGTATTTTACAGGGTCATTGTAACTGTTGTTTGAAATTCTTCTTTCACGGACAATTTCTATTTTGTTTTTAAGCAAAAGTCCGCCGTAATTATTATCGCTTGCTGTCTGCCATTGTTCAAGCGCTGTTCCTTCAAGACCTGCACGATAGTAAGCTTTTCCAAGCCATTCGAGAATTATATTTTCCGACGGAAGATAAGAAAGAGCTTTTTCAAATTCCAAGATTGCGTCATTGTAACTTCCGCGGTAATAAGCTTGAACGCCTTTTCTAAATTCCTCTTCAGCAAAACCTGCCTGAGCAGAACGCACGCCAGTTGAATTTTTTACACGGGCTTCCTCGCTCGTAAAGATATAATTCTGAGAAAATGAATTAAAACCTGCAAAAAAAAATGGCAGCAGTATCAGGGTTTTTAGTATTTTATTTTTCATTTCAGTTCACTTCCACCTGGGCGATTTTTAAATGTTCGATGATTTCTGCATTTTCCGGACGAAGGGCATAAGCCTGAAGAAGGTATTTTGCAGCATCTTTTTTTAAGCCAAGCTTGTAATAAACCCAGCCAACAGAATCAAGGCAGGCTGCGGACTGAGGCTCTTTGTCGAGTGCCTTTTTGCAATAAGACAGGGCCTTTGCAAGATCTTTTTCCAAGCAGGCAAGAACATAGCCCATTCCGTTAAGAGATGTAACGTTTTCAGGATCTATTTCAAGCGATTTTTTGTAATAATCGAGGCATTTTTCAAATTCATTCTGCTGCCATGCAACATAGGCAAGAGAAGCGTAAACGTCCGCCGGCTTATAACCAGTTTCGAGAAGTTTATTCAATTCAAAATCGGCAAGGCGTTTTTTTCCAATCAGCGCATAAATCACCGCCAAAAGATAGCGGCACTGCAAAACGCGCGGACTTTGAGTTTCTGAAGTTATAACCTGCTCAAGATACAAAAGAGCATCGTCATATCTTTCGAGTTTTGCATAGCAAAGACCAATGTAATATGCGAGTTCAATATTATCAATTCCAGAATTTTCAGGAAGAGAAATAAAAAATGCAAGAGCAGATGTATAATCGCCTTTTTTATAAAGAGAAATTCCCTCAAAAAGAGGCGATGAACTTTTTTCTGCCATAAATCAACCTCCCGCGCCCATTAACCCGAATTACGATATTTTCCAGCTAAAAAACAAAATCAATCTTACGGTTCAAAGCCGGCTCAAAATCAACAGGCTCAGCGCAAATTCTCGTTATTGCAATGTTTCCCGACTCTACCGCCTCATATTCGTTCAATAGCTCAGGTCCTGTCGTCGTCAAATCTCCGCTTAAAAGAGTGCTTTTCAGCAAACCTTCTTCGATTTCATCAAATTCTATTTTATCTTTATAATCTCTTGTACACAAGGAAGTTAAAAAGGCTGAATCATATTTTTCCTGAGATTTCGCATTCACGCTCACAATACAGTCAGGCTCATAAAGCGAAATCAATCTTTCAAGGTTGTTCTTTACAAATTCCGCCAATGCGTCATATTCATAACCGTCCTGAGCATATTCTCCGCTTTCTGCTTTTAGGCTTACTGCAATTCCCGGCAAACCGTACAAAACCGCCTGTCTTGCCGCTGCGACCGTTCCTGAATAAATACAGTCGGTTCCCATGTTCGGGCCCTTGTTTATTCCTGAAAAAACAGCATCAAATTCAACATTTTCAAAAAGATTTGAACGCAAGGCCGAAATTACGCAGTCTGCAGGATAACCTGAGCAAGACCATTCGTTTTCCGCAAACCGCTTAAAAGTCAGCGACTCGTGCATTACAATATGAGAGGAAACGGCAGATCTGTTGGAAGACGGAGCCAGAACATAAACATTTGCAACTTTTTTTAAAGTTTCTGCAAGAATCTGAAGCCCCGGAGCAGAAATTCCATCATCGTTTGTGAGCAATAAATTCAGTTTTTTTGAATTATTCAATTACCTGTACCCCGCCAGCAGGCCGGACTTCGTAACAGGACGCCTTGAATCCAAAAATTCGCTCGTATTCGGCAAGAGTTTTTCTAAACGCCTGCTCGTCTGAACGGTTCATAATCGTGTAAGTCATGCGTCCAAAACCTTTGCCTGTAATTCTTCCGCACGAAACTGGATTTCTTGAATCTTGCGCATTTGGATTTATCTCCTGCAATCTTTTTAAAATCCAATCAATTTCCGGACAAGAAAGCTCATAGTCTTCGCGCATATTTTTATAACTGTGATTAACAGCCCTCGCAAAACCTCCGAATTCTCCGGCCATAAGCGATTTCTGAGCTTCGAGGACGTATTTGTGTTCACGCATAATGCACTGTAAACGCCTTCGAGTATCTTCCGGCACCACAGAAAGAACATCATTTACTTCGGAAGGATTTTCTTCATAAACCCATCCTCCGTAAACATTTGACTTCCGTTCCTTTAACTCGCCGAGAAGAAGGACATTTTCAGGCTGCTGAATAGTTTCTTCATTCCAAATTTCAACTCTCGGAACTTTAGTATCTGTAAGAAGAATTATCTTATCTTCAAAGTTGAACGGAACCAAATCACAAGAACCTGTTGAATAATCCGTAAGAACAAGTGAATTTTCTTTTGAATAGATTGCAGAAAAATAATCCGCCATGTAATTCTCAAGATTAAGGAAAATCTTGTTTCCACGCTCAATTACCTGCAAAAGCTGAGAATCCGAGCACTGAAGATTGAAAAGCTTTCTGATTGCATAGGCAGTTGCAACTTTTATTGCTGTCGTAATTCCGCATCCGGCAGAAGGTAAAACCTGGGAATAAACCGTAAAATCTATTCCAGAAAGGTCAAAACCACCTGAAATAAAACCGTAAACAATCGCTTTAAGAGCATTTGCCCAGCGGTCTTCTTTTCTGAATTTCAACGCGGTTAAAGTTCCGCGTTTTCTGTCTTTTAACTGGGAAAAATAAAATCTGAGCGAAACGTCCTGCCGTTTAGAAACAGCGACAAAAACAGGCAGGTCAACTGCCATAGATAAAGTTTTATCCTTTGCAAACCAAGTATGTTCGCCAATCAAATGAAATCGGCCGTTCGCAACAGCAATAACAGCTGGTTTTACCTGATATTCCTGCAAGTGCTCATTTCTGGTAAAATCTGCCTGTTCCATAGTGCCTCTCTACTTTTGGTGCAACGATTAACTTTTTATTTACATTTTTAAATATGCTTGGATATTTTCAAAACCTTGCTAAAAAAAATCAATATTTATAGAATGATATTATAATGTTCTGTTTTTTACAAGTTTTTTTATCTTTTTTTTCCAGCCTGCTAATTTCGCTTGCAATTCCAAATGAATTATTTAAAATCGGGTGCCCGCTCTTTGCGCTTTTTGCACTCGTTCCTCTATATATAGCAATTTCACGTTCACAAAGTTACAAAGAAGCATTCTGGCTTTCATTTTTACACGGAGGCCTTGTTCATTTATTTTCAAGTTTCTGGCTAAAAAATTTTCAGGGAATGGCGCTTTTTACACTCGGAGCAAGCCTTCTGGGAACAGCCTTTATCGAAGGAATAATCGGCTGGTTTTTATTCTTTCCTTTTTCTCAAAAAAACAGGGGTTTGCCGGGAATTTTTATTCTGATTAAGATTTTCTGGTTTACAGGCGTCTATGTCGTTTACGAATGGTGCAAATCGACAGGATTTTTAGCATATCCGTGGGGAACTCTTTCCATGACAGCACTTTCGTGGCCGTTTTTTATGCAAATCGCAGACATTACAGGCCAATACGGCGTAACTTTTATTTTTGCGCTATTTTCTTCGGTCGTTGCGCAGGGAATTCTTCTTATAAACGAACATAAAAAAATCCTCAACCTTAAAAGCTGCGTTTTTTCGTACAAGCTCGCGGCAAAAACATTTTTTATTCTCTTCGGACTGACAGCAATATATGGATTTTATCAATACAACAAACCTAGATTTCCAGTCAAGCATATCAATACGGTAATGGTTCAGCAGGACATGGACACTTACCGCTCAAACGAAAAAGACGCAATTGAGGTTTCTCAGTTTCTTACAGATGAGGGAATTAAAGAATTTTCTTCAAACCATAAAAAAACGGATTTAGTTGTCTGGAGCGAAGGCATCCTAAACAGAAGATGGCCGGATTCATATGGATATTATCTGACACATCCGGAGAAAAAACCTCTTATAAAATACATAAAAGAAAAAAAAGTTCCGTTTATAATCGGCGGAGCGATGATTCTTGACCGCGAAAACCATAAATTTTCAAATGCGGCGCTTCTTTTTAACAAAAACGGTGAACTTGCAGGCGCATATTCAAAACTTCATCTCGTTCCATTTGCAGAAGCAATTCCCTTTGTTGAATACGAACCTGTACGGAATTTCATAAAAAAAATCGCAGGTTTTTCATACGGATGGACGGCAGGAACAAAAAACACAGTTTTTGAAATACCTGTCTCTTCGCCAAAACAAAATCTTGATATGGAAATAATTTCTCTTGAAAAAAGACAGCCGGAAAAAACTTCAGTTATAGTTTCCGCTCCGATATGCTTTGACGACGCTTTTGGACACGTTTTCCGCGGACTTTTTTCTGCCGGAACCGAGCTTTTTATGAATATCACAAACGATTCGTGGTCAAAAACACAGTCAGCAGAATACCAGCATCTTGCGGTGGCAGCCTACAGGGCGATTGAATTCAGAACAACCCTCGCCCGCTGCACAAATTCTGGCGTTACAACAGTAATTTCTCCGTCTGGGAAAGTCATTTCTTCACTTCCACTTTTTGAGCCTGCTCACTTAAGCATCTCAATTCCAGTTTACGGAAGGCAGGTTACTGTCGCTTCTCAGTTCGGAGACTGGCTTCCTCATTTGCTTATAATCTTGATTGCCAGTTTTTTGTTTTTTTGCGCAAAATCAAAAAAATTCTATTGCCAGTCTAGATTTAGTGTTTTATGATGAATTAGTTATAAAAATAACACTATTGCTAGAGGGGATATTTTTTTATGCGCTGTCCTTACTGTGGAAGCCTAGACGACAAAGTCATTGAATCACGCACAATGGCAAACGGAGAATCGCTCCGCCGCCGCCGTGAATGTGTAAGCTGCGGATACAGATTTACAAGCTACGAAAGAATCGAAGAAAAACCATTTATGGTAATAAAAAGAGACGGACGCAGGCAGCCTTTTGACAGGACAAAACTCGAAAAGGGAATCGACCGGGCCCTCGAAAAACGTCCGGTTGCGACAAATATGATAGAAAACATCATAAATGACATAGAAGACCGTGCAATAATCGCAGGCAAGGCGAACCGAGAAATTTCAACGTCTGAATTGGGAGAATTCGTCCTTGAAAGACTGTACGACATAGATAAGGTTGCATACATCCGTTTTGCTTCCGTATACAAGCACTTTGAAAATCTCGAGGAATTTGTTACAGAAGTAAACAACCTTTCCAAGAAAAACCGTGAAAAGAAAAACAAAACAGAAAAAACAGAAGAGGGAGAATAAAGGTGGAATCTTTCAAAAAAACAAACAGCGATGATTTGTCAATATTTCCGCAATGGAGAAGTTTTTTGGGCTCATCCAGCGATGAAGAAACAAAAGGCTTTTTAAGACAGGTTGTAAAACGCAACGGCTCGATAGAAAAATACGACCGCTCAAAGATAGAATCAGCCGTAAACAGGGCAATTGAAGCTGTTTCAAAAATTCCAGACACAGAAAAAGCAAAAGAACTTACAGACAAGGTTGAAGAAAACCTGAGAGTTCTTTTGGCAGGCCGTCGCGCACATTCAATTCCTGCAATCGAAGAAATTCAAGATATTGTCGAAAACGTGCTTATAGAAGCAAAGGAAGTTGAAGTTGCAAAAGCATACATTCTTTACCGTGCAAAACACGAGGCAATCCGCGACTCAAAATCCTTAATGCTCGACATAAACGCAACAATGGACGGCTACCTTGCACAGTCAGACTGGCGCGTAAAAGAAAATGCAAACGTGAATTTTTCACTTGGAGGCCTTATTCTTCACAACTCAGGAACAGTAACGGCAAACTACTGGCTAAAGAATATTTATACTCCAGAAATTGCAGAAGCCCACAAAAACTGCGCTTTTCATATTCACGATCTGTCGATGTTTTCCGGCTATTGCGCCGGCTGGTCTTTAAGACAGCTTATTCAGGAAGGACTTGGCGGTGTTCCAGACAAAATCACCTCAAAACCAGCATCTCACCTTTCAACATTGGTAAACCAAATTGTCAATTTTTTGGGAATAATGCAAAACGAATGGGCTGGCGCTCAGGCGCTTTCATCATTCGATACATATCTTGCTCCTTTTGTAAAAGCAGATAATCTTGACTATAAAAGCGTAAAACAGTGCATTCAAAGCTACATATTCGGAGTAAACACACCAAGCCGCTGGGGTTCCCAGGCACCGTTTACAAACATAACGCTTGACTGGATCTGTCCAGACGACTTAAAGAATAAAAAAGCAATCGTAGGCGGAAAAGAACAGAATTTTAAATACGGCGACTGTCAAAAAGAAATGGACATGATAAACAAAGCTTTTCTTGAGCTTCTTCTGGAAGGCGATGCCGTCGGCCGAGGATTCGCATATCCGATTCCAACATACAACATTACAAAAGATTTCATCTGGGACAGCGAGAATGCAAAGCTTTTGTTTGAAATAACAAGCGCATACGGAACACCTTACTTTCAAAATTTCATCAATTCGGATTTAAATCCAAATGATGTCCGCTCAATGTGCTGCCGGCTCAGACTCGACAAACGAGAATTAAGAAAACGAGGCGGCGGACTTTTCGGCTCAGACGAATTTACAGGTTCTCTCGGAGTTGTAACAATCAACCTTCCGCAAATCGGGTATCTTGCAAAAACAGAGGAAGAATTTTACGCTAGGCTTGACTACCTAATGGATTTGGCAAAACAAAGCCTCTGCATAAAGCGAAAAGTAATTCAAAAGCTTTTGGACAACGGGCTTTTTCCATACACAAAGCGATACCTAAAAACACTGGACAACCACTTTAACACAATCGGTCTGTGCGGCATGAACGAATGCTGTCTGAACTTTTTGGGCGTAAACATCACAGACAAAAAAGGCTATCAATTTGCCTGTGAAGTGCTCGACCATATGCGCTCAAAAATGCAGGATTATCAGGAAAAAACTGGCGAGCTGTTCAACCTTGAGGCAACTCCTGCCGAAAGCACATCTTACCGTTTGGCACGGCATGACAAAACAAACTTTCCTGGCATAATCACAAGCGGAAAAGACGAGCCTTACTATACCAACAGCTCACAGCTTCCAGTCGATTACACTTCGGATGTTTTTGAAGCCCTCGACCAGCAGGAAAAATTGCAGACAAAATACACAGGCGGAACAGTTTTCCATATGTTCCTGGGAGAACAGATAAAAGACTGGCGCGCCTGCCGTGATCTTGTAAAAAAAGTCTTTACAAATTACAGAATTCCGTATTTTACAATCAGCCCGACATATTCAGTTTGTCCAGTGCACGGCTACATTGCTGGAGAGCATTTTGAATGTCCAAAATGCAAGGCAGAAAAAGAAGCAGAATTAAGAAAAAAACTTGCAGAACTTGAAGCTGAACGAAATTCACTTTTAAACAAAAAAAAGTAACAATAAACAAAAATGGGAGAAGATAAAATGACAGAGCAGACAAAAACAATCGAAGAACTCGATGCGCAGATTGAATCTTTAAGAGAAGAACTCAAAAACGTGCACGGAACAGAAACCGAGGTCTATGCAAGAATTGTAGGATATTACCGTGCCGTAAAAAACTGGAACAAAGGAAAGCGCGACGAATACAATCATCGCAAACTTTTTACAGTGGACGAGACTTTTTCAGGCCAGCCAGACTGTCAGCAGGAACTTCAGGCTTCACTTTTTAACAAAACAAACAGTTCAGAAAACGAAAACACATGCTCGGAAGAATCGGCAGTGCCGGCAGATTATGAATTTTTTATGAGGAAAACTTGTCCAAACTGTCCTCCAGTAAAAGCCTTTATGGAAGAACTTAATCTTACAGGAAAGTTAATTGATGTTGATACAGACGAAGGACTGAGAATTGCAGCCGCAAAAGGCGTATTTTCTGCTCCAACAGTAATTTTCTATGACGAAAATGGAACTGAAATCGCGCGGGCACACAGCGTAGAAGACATAAAAACTTCAATTCCAGAAATGAATCTGGCACAGGCAGTTTAACTCCGCAATTTTTATATTTGCCGGATAAAAAGACAAATTGAACAAATTATATGAATGAAAAAATCGGCGCACTCGTAAAAACATCTCTCGTTGATTTTCCAGGAACTGTGTGCGCCGCAGTTTTTCTAAAGCACTGCAACCTGCGATGTCCGTACTGTTACAATGCACAGTTAGTAACAAAACCCCAAGACGACACTGGTCTTTTTACCCTAACCGAAATTAAAACCCACCTTATAAAACGCAAAGACGTTCTAGACGGATTAGTAATTTCCGGAGGAGAAGCGCTTTTAAATCCTGACACAAAAGAACTCATTCTTTTTGCAAAAAAATTAAACTACAAGATCAAGCTGGACACAAACGGCACAATGCCAGAACTTTTACAGCAAATTACAAAAAATCCGCAGACACGTCCAGATTTTATTTCAATGGACATAAAAACAAGCCCTCACAAATATCACAGGCTTTTAAATTATTCCAACATTTACGACAAAACAGATTATGAACAGGCCTTAAAAAAATCGATAAAAATATTAAAAGAATATCCTTCCGCCAGCCGAGAATTCCGAACAGTTTTAGTTCCGACACTCGTACAGAAAGAAGATATAGAAAATATCGCCGCAATTCTTCCAAAAGACGCCTCATGGCAGTTCGCACGTTTTTCTGCCGGAAACTGTCTTGAGCCTCTCTATAATGCGCTTCCACCTTACAGCGAATCTCAACTTTCAGAACTTATAAACTACGCAAAGACATTTATTCAAAATTCCTGCCTAAGATAATTTATAAAAAGCATTTTTTACAGACAGCCAATTATTTTTGATTATTTTCAATTTTTTTACATTTTGATACTTGACCTTTTTTTTGTACTTTGGTATAGTTGAAAAATCACTTGGGGGCATAGTCCAGCTGGTAGAACACCGGACTCATATTCCGTATGTCATAGGTTCAAGTCCTATTGCCCCTACTTTTTTCAAGGGCTAGTCAATTTGACTAGCCCTTGTTATTTTCAGCCATACTGTCTTAAAGGAGGCATGATAAAAACAGCCGGAAATGGCGTCTGTTTTTATCCTTAAAAGTTTGCGTTGCAAACTTTCTTATCATCTGTTGTTTCTCACTTCGTTGCGAAACAACTTAAAAAGCCAATGCTAAAACTGAAGTTTTAATTTTGACTTTTTATGGGAGTAAAAAATGGAAGCGGAAAAATTTAACTCGCCTTTTAAAGGACGTTCACTCTTAACATGGGCAGACTATTCTCCAAAAGAAATTTTACAGTTTCTCGACTACGCAATTCTCGCAAAAAAACAGGCGCACAATAAAGAAATTCATCAAAGATTTTTAGGAAAAACAATCGCCCTTATCTTCGAAAAGCGCTCTACACGTACACGCTCATCTTTTGAAACTGCATTTGGCGAAGAAGGCGGCCATCCAGTATTTATGTCAACACAAGACATTCAACTTGGCGGAAAAGAAAGCGTAAAAGACACCGCAAGAGTTCTCGGAAGAATGTTCAGCGCAATTGAGTTCAGAGGGTTCAAGCAGGATCACGTGAAGCAGCTTGCAGAATTTTCAGGAATTCCAGTAATTAACGGACTTACAGACGAATTTCATCCTACGCAGGCACTTGCCGATATTCTTACGCTTCAGGAAAATTTCGGAAAACTCAAGGGCTTGAAATGGGTTTTCTGCGGAGACGGACGCAATAACGTAGCGCGCTCCCTTATGATTATTTCTGCAAAACTGGGAATTGACTTTGCAATATTCGCCCCTAAAGAACTTTTTCCTCCAAAAGACATTCAGGATTTGTGCGAACCGTTCTCAAAAGAAAGCGGAGCAAAAATTGAAATTTCAGATGATATTTCGGTTGTAAAAGGAGCAGATTGCCTTTATACTGACGTATGGGTTTCGATGGGTGAAGAAGCGCTCAAAGAAGAAAGAACCCGTTTGCTCAAACCGTATCAGGTAAACAAAGAACTTATGACTGCGACAGGCAAAGAAAACACAATTTTTATGCACTGTCTTCCAGCGGTCTTAGGCCAGGAAGTTACCGAGGATGTTTTTGAAAGTTCCGCAAGCAAAGTTTGGGACGAAGCAGAAAACCGCAAGCATACGATTAAAGCAATCATGCTGGCACTTATCTAGCCATAACCAGGAGATTCAAGATGAAAAAAACTCTCATTGTTGGACTTATTTCTGCAGTTCTTTCTGCTGGATTCATTTTTAGCGCAACTGCACAGGAAAGCGCAGACAAACAAGAACCTTCTTACAAAAAGGAATTTCATGAATCTGAAATGAGTTACAAAAATGTAACAGTTTACAGAGTCCTCGACCAAAAAGATGCTTACATCGTAATGTATGCAAAAGGTCATCGCGAAGTTGGCAATGTTGTAGTTCCAAAAAAATGGTACAAATCTTCACCAAGAAAACTCGCATTCCGCAAGCTTTCTACAGGAATGTCTCCTTATATGACAGTTCTCTACCGCAATGGAGAATTTGAACAGGTAATTCTTACAATGCCGATAAGCCGTGCAGATTCTGCCTGGGGAGTAGCAGACAGCAACGTCCAGGTAAATGCCGACAAAGATACATTCGACATAGTTTATTAAAACATCTCTAAAGATTCACATTTCTTTTTAGAGTCTCAAAAAGAAAAAGAGCCGTCCTTTCTATGATGGCTCTTTTTTTTGACAGGAAAATTTATGAAAATCATAACTGACAAACAAATCGATTCATTTAAATTATTTTTAAAGTCGCACAATTTCTTTTTTGTAATCGGACACAAAGAGCCAGACGGAGACTGCATCTACAGCTGCCTTGCAATGGCCTGTATTCTAAAAAAGCTAAATCTTGAATACCAGCTTTTAAGCGCCGGTCCGTTCAAACGCAATGAAATCGCTTCAAAAGCACATTTTTTTTCAGACACGCCTCAATTTTTGTCAGAGCCGGAACGAAAAGAAACTGGTCTTATAATTCTTGACTGCTCAGAATTAAAAAGGCTTGGAGATATTGAAGGAGATTTGACAGGACTGGACACTTTTATCGTAGACCATCACCTTACTGCCGATGTATCTGACAACTGCATAATCGATTCCTCTGCTCCTGCCGCCTGTTGCCTCGTTCAGCAGATTTACGAAAAATTAATCGGCCCTGTAGATTCGGAAGTTGCAAATTATCTTTTTATAGGACAAAGCACAGACACAGGATATTTTAAATTTCTTAATTCAGATTCAACAGAAGTATTTTTACAGACAGCAAGACTCGTTCAGGCAGGCGTAAATCCTAGAAAAGTTTACGACCAGATAACTGGCGGCCGTCCTTATTCAACACGAAAACTTCTCGGAATTCTTTTAGGCAGAACAGAAAGAGTTTGCAACGACAAACTTGCAATTACATACGAAACTTTGGAAGATACAAAAAAATACGGTCAGGAAGGACGAGACAGCGACGCGCTTTATTCACTTCTCCTTGCAACGACAGGAATCGAGGCTGTTGCCTTCTTGCGCCAAGATACGGAATTCAGTTGTACAGGAGGACTTCGCTCAAGAGACGACTGTGACGTAAGTGCAATTGCCTCTCATTTTGGCGGTGGCGGCCATAAAAATGCAGCAGGTTTTAGCATTCAGGGCAAGCTGGAAAACCTTATTCCCGAAATAAAAAAAGAATTTGCAAAAATTTTATAAAGTTTTTCTGCAAGATTTTGCAAGAAAGTTTAAAGATTTCGCAAGTTTTTGCATGATTTTGCAAGAAAATTGCAAGTTTTTGCAAGAATTTGCATAATTCCGAAAGAAAGCTGCAAGTTCTTGCAAGAATTTGCATAACTCTGCAAGAAAGCCGCAAGTTTTTGCAAGAAAATGAATTTTTTTGCAAGTTTTCTGGATGATTTTGCAAGAACCTGCAAGAAAATACGAAAATTTCATCATTTTTACATAAAAAAAAATTGGCATAAAAATTGCTGTTTCCAAAACAGGAGGCAGCAAATGCAGCAAATTCAAATTTTTCAGGTTCCGCAGTTATTAAAAACAAAAAAAATTACGGAGCAAATGGCCAGAAATATCATCTGGGAAGAAATCTTTAAAAATCCGAAAAAATATGGACTTTCTACGCTTACAGAAGACCAGCTGAGCGATTTTTTGCTCTTCGGCTCTTCAGTTTTTATTCAATACGTAAAAAATTACACAAAAAGCTCCATCAACTTTACAATTTTTCTAAGAGCATGCATAAAGCATACTTACAAAAATTGGGTTAAAAAACAGGTAAAAACAAAAGCTGGCGAACAATGCCTGCAAGACCAGTCTATTCTTGACTTTGAATACAGACAGGAAAAAATGAACGAAGACTACATCGAAAAAAGCCATAATTTTCAGACAAAACGAAATTTTTCAAAAACATTGGACAACATGAGCAAAAAAAAGCAGGAAATTCTAAAGGAATTCATTCACATTTGCGCCTGCAAAGCCTGCAACGAAATAGATCCTGCAATGCTCAAAAACATATCTGAATTTTTAAAAATGAACCATGAACATTTTTGCCAGGAAATTGAGGAGTTAAAATTAAGGACAGCCTGTAAAAGGTCAAAAAGAAATTATATGATTGAACGGAGAAACCGCGCATTTTTCTTTCATAAGAGAGGTCTTTTCGAGATTTCGAAAATCGATACATCTTCATCTTATTACAACAGACTTTCGGAAAAATACGAAAACCAGACAAACAGCTGGAAAAATATCAACAGCCTTCTAAAGCACAGATTTGTTGCTTCTCCTACAGTTGCAGAAATTGCAAAAGTTACAGGAATAAAAGAGCGGCGTATTTCGTTTTTTTTAACCCACCGTCAAAAAACACTCAATTTTATGCCATTTATTGAAAATGCCCAAAATTATAAAGAGGAAAACGGCAAAAATGACGATGAGTGAATTCGTTTATTGTAACCACTTTTTTTTTGGAGTATATTTAGCTTATGAAATTATTTTTAGCTTCCGGCAACCGGCACAAACAGAAAGAAATGCAGGAAATTCTCTCTGATTGTGAAATTTTAATCCCTGCAGACGTTGGAATCGAATTTGATCCAGAAGAAACAGGCGCTAGTTTTTACGAAAATTCCCTCATAAAAGCGCGCGCCCTTTACGAGCTTGTCCATGAACCTGTAATTGCAGACGATTCAGGAATCTGCGTAGAAAGCCTCGGAAACGCACCAGGAATCTACACTTCACGCTATGCAGGTCCAGAATTTATGCGCGGTTATCCAGACGGTCACAAAATGCCGCAAAACGAGCAGAATGAAAACCTTATTCTGCAGCTTAACGCAACAGGCTCAAAAAACCGCAGATGTTTTTACGTCTGCGCAATGGTTTTGCTCATAAACAGTGAACGTTTTTTTGTCGCCCAGGAAACCTTTGAAGGCGAGCTAATCGACGACATAAAAAAACAGGCAGGAAACGGAGGTTTTGGCTACGATCCTATTGTCTATCTTCCGCAATACAAAAAAACTGTCGCAGAAATTTCAGCCGAAGAAAAAAATAGAATTTCTCACCGCGGAAAAGCAGCGCGAGCAATTTCTGACATCTTAAAAAATCTGAATAAACAAGGCTAAAATTCATTTTTTTTTATTTCATCTTGAATTACACTACAATGCACGGTCTGTCACAAAAAATTGGCAGACCGTGTTTTTTTGTACATAGTATAGCTGACTATTTTATGCCAGAAAATTTTGCAATCTGCCTGCACGTAAAATTGCACTTCCTCGCTCAACTATTTTTTTCAAAAAGTTCAAAAAAAATTGAATTTTTTATTAAAGATATTTATTTCCAATGCCGATAAGAATAAAGACAAGTTATGGGCAGAAATGTTTCGATGAAACAGATGTCCAAACAAGTCAATGTAAAAGGAAATGGATGTAGCCTTGTAAATGCAGAAGTTTCCTTTTACAAACAGTCCAAAAAGGATTTTGGATTGACAATTTTCCATGGAGGAAAAAATTATGGTCATTAACCACAACATGTCAGCTCTGTATTCAAACAGACAGTTAGGAGTAACTAACCAGGGTCTTCAAAAAGACATGGAAAAGCTTTCATCAGGCGAAAGAATCAACCGCGCTGGTGATGACGCCTCTGGGCTTGCGGTATCTGAAAAAATGCGCAGCCAGATCCGTGGATTGAACCAGGCTTCTCAGAACGCACAGAATGGTATCAGTTTCATTCAGGTTACAGAAGGTTATCTGCAGGAGACAACAGACATCATGCAGCGTATCCGCGAACTTGCAGTTCAGTCATCAAACGGCATCTACAGCGACGAAGACCGCATGCAGATCCAGGTTGAAGTTTCTCAGCTCGTTGCAGAAGTAGACCGCATTGCATCTACAGCACAGTTCAACGGTATGAACATGCTCACAGGACGTTTTGCGCAGTCTACAGGTGAAAACACTGTTACAGGTTCTATGTGGTTCCACATTGGAGCAAACATGGATCAGCGTATGCAGGTATTCATCGGAACAATGACATCGGAAGCTCTCGGTATCCGCGAAATCGGTACTGAAACTCCAATGAGTTTGGCATCTCCTGATATGGCCAACCGCGCAATCGGAACTATCGACGAAGCTCTTAAAAAGATTAACAAGCAGCGTGCCGATCTCGGTGGTTACCAGAACCGCATGGAATATGCAGTTCGCGGACTTGATATTTCAGCTGAAAATATGCAGGCTTCTGAATCACGCATCCGTGACACAGACATGGCTTCGCAGATGGTTGAATTCACCAAGAACCAGGTACTCACACAGGCTGGAACAGCAATGCTTGCTCAGGCAAACTCACAATCACAGAACGTATTGTCTTTGCTTAGATAGTGCTGTATAGTAATTTGTCAGAAATCTAAGTATGATTTTAAAATCATTTTTGAATTTCTGACAAATTTTGCGGTGTTTTTGTTCTACTTCTTTTTATTTTTTCACAAAAAACACTAAAAACCTAACTTTAGAATTTGATTTAGCAGATTTTTTTGCTATAATCTTATTCATAGAGTTTTGCAGAACAAAAAGCTGTAATTTTATTGCAGTTTTATCTGAAAAACCGGGCATTTTTTTAGGAATGCCAATGATCTTTGAAAACAGCTCTCCATGACCTTGTGACAGTATGGACGGTTATTAGTATTTTTATACAGAATACGAATAACAGTTCCTGCTGATGGACTAAAACTGCAGAAGGGGGCGCAAAACCGACTGCAAACCGCACAATGGCAGGACTTACGGCATGAAGTCGTATGTTTTTTTGCATGGAGGGCACAAATTATGGTTATTAATCACAATATGAGTTCGATGTACTCAAATCGCACACTGGGAGTTTCTAATGAACAGTTGCAGGCAAACATCGAAAAACTCAGTTCAGGTCAGCGCATTAACAAAGCTGGCGATGACGCTTCAGGACTTGCAGTATCTGAAAAGATGCGCAGCCAAATTCGTGGATTGAATCAAGCCAACAGAAACATTCAGAATGGTGTTTCTTTCATTCAGTCTACAGAAGGATATTTGCAGGAAACTACAGACATTCTTCAAAGAATTCGTGAACTCGCAGTTCAGTCATCAAACGGCATCTACAGCGATGAAGACCGTATGCAGATTCAGGTTGAAGTATCTCAGCTCGTTGCAGAAGTAGATCGTATCGCTTCCCAGGCTCAGTTCAACGGAATGAATACTCTTACAGGCGCATTCGCTTCAGATTCAGTATCAGGACGCATTATGCAGTTCCAGATCGGTGCAAATGTTGACCAGAACGCTCGTGTATACATCGGCACTATGACAGCCGAAGCTCTTGGACTTAAAGGAGCCCAGGGATCTGATGAACAGATTGGAATTGATTCACCAGACAAAGCTAACATGGCTATTGCATCAATCGACAACGCGCTTTTGACAGTTTCAAAACAGCGTGCAGATCTCGGTGCATACCAGAACCGCTTTGAAATGGCTTCTAACGGTATTGGCGTAGCTGCAGAAAACCTTCAGGCTGCTGAGTCACGCATCCGTGATACAGATATGGCTTCTGAAATGGTTGAGTATACAAAAAACCAGATTCTTTCACAGGCTGGTACAGCAATGCTCGCACAGGCAAACAGCCAGTCACAGAACGTACTTGCATTGCTCAGATAGCAAAATCGCTTTTATTATTTAAGAGATTCCTGGATGTTATCTTTTTTAGAATAAAAGCGTAAAGAAGAAGGGGTGCGCCCTCCTTCTTCTTTCATTTTTCAGGAGGAAAGCCCCATGACAATAAGTTCAATAGGGCAGCCGGCAATGGATGGCCGCATATCAGCAAACTCCGCAAATGTTTATGCATCTAGAATTCCGCAAAAACTGGAAGTAAAGATGCCTATGGCAGATGCTGCACAAGTGGTTCAAAACATTTCCGACAAAAATGCCCAATTACAAGAAGATGTCCGTCAATTACAAAAACTATCAGATGTTGTTTCGGGTAGAAAAGTCCAATTTTCGGTAAATAAGGAACTGAATCAAGTCGTTGTTACCGTTGTTGACTCAAAAACTGATAAAGTCATAAAACAAATTCCTTCCGAAGACATTCAAAAGTTAAAAGTAAGAATACGGAAAGCAATCGGAGTATTGTTTGACGAAATGATTTAATTCATTTTCTTGCATTAGCATAATTTACAGGATTACAACATGGCTGATATATCAATACCTGGAGTCAGTGACAAATATAAGACTAACGATTTTATTGAAGCATTGATTAAAAAAGAGCGGCTTCCGCTTACAAGGGAGCAGGAGTCGCTCGACAGGTACAAGGAACAGCAAAATGCCTGGAACGGAATGAGCCAGAAGATGACGGCTCTTCGCACAAATACAAAAACTCTTTACTCATTTGACAATCCCTTCAACAATAAAATTTCGACTTCAACTGACGAAAATGCAATAACCGCAACACCCGGACGAGAAGCAGCTTACGGTCAAATTAAAATTGATGTTGTAAAACCGGCGACATCAGACCGTTTTCTTTCGGAAGAGCTGGACAAAGATTTTTCAATTCCAAAAGGGAAATACAGTTTTCAGGTTGCAGACAAAACGATTTCTTTTAACTGGAAAGGCGGAAAAGTTTCGGAATTTGTAAATTCTCTCAATAAACGCGGAGCAAACACAATAAAAGCAAGCATCGTCGGTGTTTCAAACAGCAAACAGTCGCTTTTACTTGAGTCATTAAAAACTGGCGATGAAAATACTTTAATTTTTAAGGATGATGCGCTTTCATTCGCCCTGAAACACGGAATCATTGCAAAAACAAAGGCTGACTTTCAGGAAATCGGAACGTCTTTGGAAGATTTTTATTCGCCTCAGGACGAATTTCCAGTTCCTGCGGTAGAACAGTCTGGAATGCCGGAAATTACAAGCAAAGAAGTTGAATGGGATTCAGAAGAAAACCGCTATATTCTTCCTCCGCGCTCTGGACTTGAACTTCAACTTAATGACGAAATTCTTGAAAACAAGAATAATAGAATTGAATTCACGTATTCAACCTTTGAAACCCAGGATATAACCGATGAATTAAACCTTATCCGCACTACCCGGCCGGAACTTCAGGAAGCAGGCAAAGTTACTTACGAAGACGTGACTGTTTTTAACGACAAGACACAAGTTGAACTTCCGCCAGTGCCTCCTACCCTGCTTACGCCAATTGCCGGCGAAACAGACTTTTACGCAAGAACTGCCGATGGAAAGGAAACTCAGATTAAGACCGCAAGTCTTGCTATTGATGAAGAAACTGGAGAAAAAACAGTTCAAGTTGATTTAAAAAATTATCCGGACATTCAGAGCATTGTTATACGAAACAGAAACACAGGAGAAGCGGCTGCTGTTTCAAAGTTTACGGTTTATGACTCAAAAAAAGATTTGGGCTACGAAGCTGTGCATCCGGTTTCAACTGCAGGAGATGCAATAATCAAGTACGAAGGAATTACTGTAAACCGTCCGACAAACAAAATAGACGATGTAATTCCTCATGTAACGCTGAATGTATTTAATTCAACTGAAAAGACCGCGACAATCGACATAAAACCGGACAAAGAATCTGCAAAAGACGCTCTAATTCAATTTGTAGGAACTTACAATCAGGTTTTGGCAGAAATGAACATTTTGAGCGAAAACAAGCCGGAAATTATTTCTGAATTAGATTATCTTACAAGCGATGAGCAGGAAAACGCGCAAAAAAGGCTCGGAATGTTTTTTGGAGACAGTTCCCTACGTTCCGGAAAAAGTTCCTTGCAATCAATTGTTTCTGGAAGTTACCGCTGGTCAGAAAATGCGGCAATAACAATGCTCAATCAGCTTGGAATTTCAACAAGGGCGACAGGTTCTTCAGGAGGATATTCCGCAAGCCAGCTCCGCGGTTACCTTGAAATAAACGAAAAACAGCTGGACAAGGCTCTGGAAAACGACCTCGATCAGATAAAAAATATTTTTGGATACGATTCTGACGGAGATTTAATCGTTGATTCAGGCATTGCATATCAACTCGACAGGCAGCTAGGTTCCTGGGTTCAGAGCGGCGGAATAATCGCAAATAAAAACGCAACTCTCAAAACAAGGATTCAATCGTCCGAAACAAAGATTGCAACTCTTGAACGTCAAATAGACAGCAAAGAAGCGCAATTAAGGTCGAAATACGGACAGATGGAAGGAACCTTGAACAGTCTGAACGCACAGTCAAATACAATCTCAAACTTTGCAAACAACGGAAAACAATAGTAAAATATATCTAAGCTAAAATTTGAATTTTTATAACTTACAGAAACAGGAAAAATTTATGGAATTTTATGTAAACGGGACAAAGATTGATGTTGAGCTCGAAAACGAAAAAACAATCGGAGATGTTCTCAGAGGTTTTGAAGAAGAATGTGCGAAATCAAACGCAACGACCATAAGCATTATCGTTGACGGAAAAAATATCAGTGCAGAAGATTTTGACAAAACTGCCGAAAAACAATTGTGTCCGGACACAAAAATTGAACTTGAAATTATAAGTCAGGATGCAATCGAAAATTCTTTCAACGAAGAAAAAGAAATCTGCCGCAAACTTTCAGAAGAATTAAAACAACTTCCTGTAAAATTTCAGGCTGGAAAAGACAATGAAGCAAATTCAATAATTACTTCGCTTGCTGATTTAATCGACAGCATTTGCCACACAGCAAGTCTTTCCGCCTTGTTTCCTCAGAAATTTGGAAAAATAAAAATCGAAGGCAAAACTTTTGTCGAATTTTTCGCAGATTTGTCTCCGATTCTAAAGGACTTTGAACAGGCTATTGAATCAAAGGACACAGTCCTTTTGGGCGATTTGGCAGAATACGAAATCAGCCCGCGGCTCGGCAGCCTGGCAGACGCTCTGGAGGCATAAATGAATTCTGGTTCACCGATTGCAGCAAGGCTTTCCATAAATATTCTTTCCGTTCTGCTAGTTGCTCTTATTGCTGCGACAATACTTGTAATTCTATGGGGCATCTCAAAAATTCTCGAAAAATATAAAATTTCAGATTCATATGCAGAAAAAAGCAAAAACCGCCCTACTTCAAAAAAAAATATAAATGAAATTTCAAAACGCGCAAAACTTTCAACTGACGAAAAACAACTTTTCTCTAAAATCTGCACAGAACATCCGCTCCCAAACATAAATTACATTCTCAATAAAACAAATACATTTAATTCATACTTAAAAAGTGAATTCAATTCATTAAAAAACACAGAAGATGAAAATGCAAAATCAGTTATCTTTTCGCTCAGGGCAAAACTTGTAAAAACGTTTGAATCTTCTGCCATTATAAAAACTTCGCGCGTAATTCCAATAGGAACAACTTTTAATTACACTCCATCGCAGGGAATTCATTTTTTAACCGTTCTTGTCGATTCAAATCAGTACGAACTTCATTTTCAGCTTCCGGAAGATTTGCCTGCCCAGGACAGACCAGCAATTCTTTCAAAAATAAAGTTGATTTTTGTGTACAAAGACTCAATGCCTTACGAAATAGAAGTCCGGGTTGTGCGTTATCAGAAAGGGAAAAGAGATACAGACCTTCTTGTCTGCACCCACAGCGATAAAATATTTTCCAGAACAAAACGCGCTTTTCCGAGAATTGACCTTTTTCAAGATTGCAGTTTTTCTTATGTAAAACCAGAAATTGACGGCAACAAAACAGAATATAAAGCAAGCGAAAAAATACATGAAGGACAACTTTTAGATATTTCTGCCGGAGGATGCAGGATAACAACAAAACTTGCCATCAAAGCAGAGCAATATTTAAAAGTAACAGCTCCTTTTGACGGAAAAACAGAAGCCTGCGCAATCGGCTTTATAATCCGAACTACAAAAACAAAAAATAACGAATATATTATTCACATAAAATTTGTAAAAATTGAAAAAAATATTATGAATAGAATAAATGCACTCGCCTGCGGTTATGAAACATTTTGAAATGCAAAAAAAATTCATAAGACTTTTTAACAGCAATACTGTTATTGACGGTAAAATTAGATTAGATTATTCTGTAAAGACATGAAAGTTTTAGAAATCAGTTCTATTGGCGTTGAAGATAATTTGATTTATTACCGCCGAAATTATACTGCAATTGCAAAAATCGATTTTCTCTCAAAGCAGGAAGATGTAGAGATTTCTTTTACAATAGAAGTTGATCCGTTCGGACGAAAGACAGTCACATTAAATTATCCGTACGGCACAAATTTTGATTATCCAGTTTTGCCTGTAACAAAATCAATAAAAGAAAAAATTCTTTCAATGGACAACGAAGGATTATTACCAATATGACTTTTTATACAGATTCACCAGAGCAGACAATTGAATTTGGAAAAAAAATAGGTTCTAAATTAAAAAAAGGCGATATTCTTGCAATGCAGGGAACTCTTGCGGCAGGAAAAACAACAATTACAAAGGGAATTGCGATTGCTCTTGGAGTTGAAGATACAATCACTAGCCCGACATTCTGCCTCATAAGCGAATACGAAGGAAAACTTCCTCTTTATCACATGGACGTTTACCGCCTTAACGGAACTGACGACTTTATAAATCTTGGCGCAGAAGAATTGATTTATGGAAACGGCGTAAGCATAATCGAATGGTCAGAAAAAATTATGGATTCGCTTCCAAAAAAAACAATAATAATTCGGCTTGAGCCTCAGAAAAGCGCCGATGGCTGCCGAAGAAAAATTACGCTCGAAAACTGGCCTTACGGCGACTTTTTATGGGGAAAAAAATGAAAGCTTTAGCAATAGACAGCGCATCTGGCTGCATGACAGTCAGCGCGAAAAATGATGATATTACGACTTCTCTGTCGCTGGATATAGGACAAAAACAAAGCCAGGAACTCTTGCCTGCCATTGATTTTGTCTTAAAAAAAGTCGATTTAAAACCTGAAGAACTCGATTACACGGTTTTATGCAAAGGTCCGGGAACTTTTACAGGTTTGAGGCTTGCATTCTCCGCTTTAAAATCAATTGAGCTGGCATTTAACAAGCCTGTTTATGGAGTTTCCACACTCGAATGTTACGCCTCGCCATTTAAAAATTTTGAAGGACTTGTAATTTCGACAGTCGATGCAAAAAAAGAACAGTTTTTTGCAGGAATTTACGAAAATAAAAAGACAATTCTTGAGCCGGAAGACACGACGATAGAAAAAGTAATTTCCGTAATCGACAAAACAAAAAAAGTTCTCTGCGTCGGATCGGATGCAAAGCTTTTTGCAGAAGAACTCAAACAAAACAGCCCTTCTCTGGACGTTATTTATTTTGACGCGCAAATAAACACCTGCATAAATCTTTTCAATATTGCCGAAAAAATGATTGAAGAAAAAAAAGAGCCCCTCAAAGATTTTGAAGGGCCTGAATATCTGCGCAAAAGCGAAGCAGAAATCGCCTTGGAAAACATGTAGTTTTTAAGCCGATTTTTTTATTCTTGATTAGACTAACTTTTTCTTCAAAAAAACTTATTTTCCGCCTAAGAATTTAGAAAGCGCTTCGAGAGTCTGCGAATTTGCGGCAGCTTCCCTGTTTTCTGTCTGAATTGCATTAAAAACTTCTTGACGGAAAACCTTTACATTTTTTGGCGCTTCAATCCCGATTTTAACCTGATCTCCGCGAACTTCAATCAAAGTGATTGTAATGTTGTCGCCAATTTTTATTTTTTCATCTACTTTTCTTGACAATATCAACATTACTTTTTTTCCTTATCGTTTAAAGTTTTGATGATATTATGCTTTGTGGTCCATTTTGAATCAGAAAGTATAACCTGAAGAGCTGTCCGATTTTTGCGGTTTATAACAATCGGCCCCTGAAGATTTGCAGTTACAGCGCTTCCGTCTGCCGGAACTGTAATTATTGCGAACAAAATTACATCGCCCGGAGAATCAATGCCGATTTCACAGAGAGTTCTGTCATCAATGTCGAGTTCATAATCATTTACAATCAAAAACGGATCAACGATTATAAAGGCAAGGTTCTGTTCGTCGAGAGACTGAAGCCAGTAAAAAGGTTTGTATTCCGCCTCTATAATCGCATATTTATGATATTCTTCAAAACCATAAAGACCGTTTGGAAAACTGACGATTTGACTTTCATCAACATTGACAGTTCCCATTGTTTTTGTTTTTACTTCCATTGCTAAAAATTTTCCTCCCAATTATTTTTAATTTCATTCAATTTTTATCTCAAAATTTAAACTTTACTTCATGTAGTTTAAGAGAGAAGAACTGTACATTTTTCCGGCATTGCTTAAGGTTGCCTGCTGGGTATATTCAAGCATTTTCTGATCGGTAATGGCCTGTGTTATGTCAAGATCGCCTTCCCTAGAAATTTGAGAAGTTACGTTCAGCGCAGTCGCAGAATTCCGCACAATGTCGTTTTGAAGCCTTTCATATTCGCTTCCGGACTTTGCAACGCGGGTAGTAAGATTGTTTATTCCAGAGTCAATGCTGGCAAGAACGCGAGTTCCGATTGTATCTCCATCGCCTTTTAAAAGGGAATTTCTGAGCAAAATTACACTGTCAAAAAGAGAACCGCCCGAAACACGAACATTATCCGCCATATTGTAAGGAGGCTTTTGACTTGAATCTTTTATTATTCCAAGGTCATTCAAAACAGTTCCAGAAACGTCTTCCAGCCAGAGTTGATGAGAATCCGTCGTTGTAAGGTTCAATCCGTTCGTAACAGGATCGACAGCAGCCTTTACAGCGGCTCCTGAACTGTTGATTTTTGCAACAAGAGAATATACTGTATCTCCGCTTTCCATCTGAATTTTTTGACCGTCGATATTTATTACGCCGCTTTCCTTTGCCTGCCATGAAGAAAGGTCACGTCCGCTGAACAGGCGCTGAGGTTCCGCCCAAAATGTCTTTGAACCAACATTGTCCACTGTAATATATTTATTTTCATCAACTTCAACTTTATTCTTATCAATCGTTCCGTTATAGCGAACAGAAGAAATCAAAGGCTGAACAGCACCGTCAACATGACCTAAATCAACTTCAAACGCAGGAGAGTTTGTGTTTGTGCCTGCAAAAATTGAATTTCCGTCAGGACCAGTAGCATTCGCGTTTTGAACAAGTTCCTGCAAAAGTTCATCAACTTCTACAGCCATATTCCGCAAATCGTCCTGATTATAAATTCCGTTTGCTCCAGTAACTGCAAGCTCACGCACACGCTGCATAATATCAAGAGAATTTTGCATATAACCTTCGCGATACACAAACTGGTCGCTTAAAGTTTGTCCGTTTTTTTCAAAATTGTTTACGCGGTTAAGATAAGACTGATATTTTACAAGATGGCCTGCAGCAACAGGATCATCGCGCAAAGACTGAATTTTTTGCTGGCTTCCTATCTGGTTGTTTATTTTATTTAAGCGGCGTTCCTGAATACGAAGATTGTTCTGAGTATTGTTGTTATTCATCTGACTGCTGATTCTTCTCATAGCCTTATTTCTCCCATAAAAAGCCAAGCTAAAAACTTCAGTTTTAGGATTGACCTTTTACTGCAATTCCGTATCAAAGTGAGAAATTGCAATTGATTAGTAAGTTTGCAACGCAAACTTGTAAAGATAAAAACTAAACGCCAAGACGATTGATTATCGTATCAAGCATCTGGTCGATTACAGAAACATATTTTGCCGCAGCGTTGTATCCATGCTGAAATTTTATGATGTCGGCAAGCTCCTCATCGATATTTACGCCGCTGATAGAATCCCTAAAATTCCTTAAATCATTCATAATCGCATTCTGGCTCAAAAGCATATTTTCCGCCTGTTCGCCTTTTAGACCGGCATTTGTGACAGTTTCTGCAAAATAGTCGTCAAAAGTGCGGCTCGTTCCAATCATTACGTCAGTGTTGCGGATTGAAGCAATTTCTACAGCAGCACGGGCATCTCCAATCGAAGCCCTTCCCTGGCCGTTCGGAAAACCTGTCGCCACTGAATTCGGGTCGTTTTTTATTTTTTCGCTAACGGCAATATATCCGCCAGGATTCATAACAGGAGCAACAGAATATTCTCCAGCCAGAGAATCAACCGCATCGGCGCGAGCAAAATCATAAGCGTTTTCTGCGCCGCTTCCGTTCAAAATGCCTGAATAACCGGCAAGGAAAAGTCCTGAATCTTCGACATGGCGAAGCACAAAGTCTGGATTTTCCATTGATTCAGAAGCGCCCGCTTTTAAAACGAGTTTATTTTCGCGGTCAAGATAAGCTTTAACCTCGCCCTGAGAATCATTTATCCTTGCAATTACATCTTCCACAGTGTCATTTGCAAAATATGGAACAGCAATATTTCCTGAATGGCCTGACAAAGTCATAACACCGTCAAGTCCGACTTTTTCCTGAGGATTTAACGAATTTTTACCGGAAAAACGGAAAATATAAGACGTATCAACTTCACCGTCACCGTTGCGGTCATAATTTCCCTTGACATCAGTAACAAAAGGATGCTGAACAAAAAAATCAAGCCCTGTCTCATTGTTCGCACCGATTCCAGCGCGATGAACATCGTTTACCAAATCAGCAAAATTTACAGCCATAGTGTTCAATGCCTGAATTTCGTTTCTTATATCACTGTCACGCAGCTCAATCAAAGCGCCGAGTTTTCCAGATTTTATGTCAGCGTTAAGAGCGGTGTCTTTCCACACAACCTTGTCATAACCATTATTGTCAGCCTGGGCAACAAGATCAAAACCGCGGGCAACGCTTCCCTGAACCAAAACCTGTCCGCCGACGTGAACCATAAATTCGTCGCTGTCGCGGCTGTCGCTCGTTATTTCCACAAGACCAGAAAGCTTCTCAACAAGCAAATCCCTTCTGTCCATAAGATCGTTCGGATTATCGCCCATCGCCTTGGAACGCACAATTTCGCCGTTCAAATCAGCGATCTGCTTTGCATAATCATTTACCTGCTTTACAGTAGCTTCAATATCGCCGTTCAAAAGAGTTCCTATTCCAGCCAAAGAATTATAGCGGCCAGAAATAGACTGAGTTAAACTGTCCGCACGGGTAACAACGGCTTGACGGGCAGCCTTGCTTTCCGGATAAACAGAAAGCTCCTGCCAAGACTGCCAGAATTTGTCCATATTCGTCCGGACAGAAACATCGTTCGGTTCATTGTAAACCTGCTCAATCATAGTGTAATACTGTTCGCGAGTAGCCCAGTAAGATTCGTTGTTTGACTGCGCAGCAATTCTCTGGTCAAGCATTTCATCCCTAAGACGAGTTATGCTTTCAATCGTAGTTCCCTGACCAATCTGTCCTGGAGTTTCCGCACGAGCAAGGTCAGGTCTGTAAAGAGGATCAAAAGTCTTAACCTGAACACGCTGCCTGCTGTAACCTTCAGTATCAGCGTTTGAAATATTGTGGCCGGCAGTCTGAATCTGCTGCGAATGAGCCATTATGCTTCTTTTTCCAAGTTCAATTCCTGCAAAAGCGTTAGCCATATTTTTTTCCTCCGTTCCAGCCTAAACAATCTGGTCTATTACAACATTGTGAAGTTCCGGCTTTACGATTTTTCCATAATGCGAATAAACAGTATTTCTGCGCTCAGGCAAAACTTCTTCAAAAATTCCTTTCAAAAATTTCCTAGTATTAAAAATATATTCATTTAAAATTTTGTTTTCAATTTTCGACTTCAAAAGCTTAGACTTTACTTCGCGGACAAGCACGGCAATTTCCAGCTCCGAATAAAAACTAACTTCCGAAGAAATTTTTTCCCGGCGTCCGTCAAGTTCGGCAAATTCATCGCTTAAACAGCGCATTTTTTCCAGCCACTCTTCAAGTTCGAGCCAAACCCGCTTTACAACACATTCGTGAACATTTTTCTGAACAACAAGAATTTCATCCAGCAAAGAAGACTGTTTTTTCAAAATTTCCAAAAACTGCATTTTTAAAGCCTGTTCCATAAATTTCCTCAATTTATTTTCGGAAAAACAAAAGCCACCCTTTAATTTATTTTCTTATTAGAACCGTTTTTTTATTTTGGACGAATTTTTTTTGTCTCCTCCGGTGTTACGTTGTTCCGCTAAACGCTCATTCGCATACTTTCAGTCTGCGAACGCTTCGCGCAACTCCACCCCGGCGTAAAATTTCCGCAAAAAAAAACAAGTTCCTCAGTTTTTGACAGTTTTTTATTCAAATTTTTAAAAAATCCAGAAATCACAATTTTTCATCTTGACACTAATCTTCGTTTTTTGATAGAATTATTCACATCAGTTACACGGTGCCTATAGCTCAGCGGTAGAGTTCCAGATTGTGGATCTGGCTGTCGTGGGTTCGAACCCCACTAGGCACCCACATTCAAATACATTTTTATGTGTTGGAGCTCGCTGGTTAAATACAACGCGTTTGTAGCTCAACTGGATAGAGCAACGGACTTCGAATCCGTAGGTTGCACGTTCGAGCCGTGTCAGACGCATATTGTATAAAAACTGATAAGATTTTCGGGCGACTAGCTCAGTTGGTAGAGCAACAGACTCTTAATCTGTGGGTCCGGGGTTCGAGCCCCCGGTCGCTCATATTTCGGTTTTACGAAATAAAAAATCGGGATCGAGACTTCTGTCCTTGCCGTAATCTGCGAGAGTGGTGAAATTGGCATACACGCTAGACTTAGGATCTAGTGCTTCGGCGTAAGGGTTCAAGTCCCTTCTCTCGCAAAATTCTTCCCCCCCATAAAAAATAGCAAACATATTTTTTCTTAATCTAGTCATTTCCTCTATTGGTTTTAAATTCATTCTTAATTTTCTCAAAAAAAAACAAGCTGCATGTTGTTTTTCCGTCCAAAACTTAGAGCCAAACCAAAAATTCGCTGTCTTTATTAAAAACTTTCTGTTATTTTTACGTGTAACTAAATTAAAAAAAATTAACAGAAAAAACCATTGACTTATTTACTCAAGTAAAGTATAAATTATGCCCCATTTTTGCTTTTTTTTATAATTTATTGACTAACACCCCCATTTTGCTATAAATTTAATACAGTCGTTATGAGTGTTCAATCTGAAGAAGGATTAAAACAGGCTTACAAAATGCTTTCTCAAGGAGAGCCAGCAGAGGCAAAAAAACTTCTTGCGGATATTTTGGAATTCAACCTCGACAACAAAGAGATTGATTTTGCAGTCTGGTGCTGTTCTTATTGGATTGATTTTATAAAAAAACTGGCAAAATCCGACTTTTACGAACGTGGAGAAAGCATTCTATTTCAGTGGAAAACTTTCGAGGAAGCGTTCGGCAAAAAAAAAGAAATTTTTGCAAGAACAGTTTTTTCGGTGCAGACAGGAGTGTTTTCTCTTGCACTGGACAGTTTTAGTTCTGTTTCACAGGAAAATACAAGACTTCCGGCTCAAAAGGCAGATTTGCTTTTAAAAATCGGAATCTGCAACAAAAAACTCGGAAAGTACGACATTGCGCGTTCAAACCTTATGGAGGCAAATAAATTTCTTCCTGGTTCGGCGCAGATAATTGCCGAAATGGCCGACTGCTGTGCCCTGTGCGGGTTGGAAAACGAGTCAAAAGTTCTTTTTCGGGAAGCATTTTTTATCGATGCGAGAAAAATCGATATAAGCATGCTAGATTCAGAACTTATAAAATGTCTTGTTCAGAAAATAAAAGACGACCACGGATACAGCGGCTCAGAACTTCAATATTGGATTCCAGTTTATGCGGTTCTTTATGGAGTTTTTAATATAAAGCGTGAGCTTCGGAGCGTAGAGGTTTTAAAATTAAAGCAGGATATTTATGAAACGGAAAACGAAATTAAAAATCCTGCTAACAATGTAAATCAGTTAAAACCAAAATTGATTTACATGTATTTCTGGTTAGTTGATCACTACATTCAGAAAAACCAGACTGGAAGCGAAGTTAGCGACCTTTTACTAAAAATCAAGATTTTAGACAGAAATGTCTATGACTTGTATATAAAATAATAAGTTTTGGAATAATTTTTTTTACAGGAGTATAAAATGTCTGCAGAAATCGTTACAAAAGTACAGGACATGCTCAAAGAGGCAACCTGGACAAGAGCAGCAATCGGCAACTACACAAAGAACAACCTTATCGAGCTGTCGGAAATCATCGAAAAAGCAGAAGCAGAGGATTGCACTGCGGAAATAAAAGCAATCTGTGATGAACAGCTTTCTCACACAAAAGACAGCATCATTGCGCTTTATATTTCGGGAATTCTCGGTTTAAAACATGGAGATCTTGACAATTCGAATTTGGTAACTCTTGTAGACATTTTCCAGAAAAATTACAAAGAACCGGTTGTAACCTATCTTTGCGAAACAATTCTCGACATTGATCCTAATAACAAATTTGCCCTCCGCACACTTGCAGATATTTACCGTGCAGCAAATGATCCAAAAGCTTGGGCTCTTTACGAAAAAATTGTAAAAATTGACGTTGAAGAAGCTGAAATCGCAAAAATTCTCGCAGAACATTACGAAGCAGAAGGCGATGTAAAAAATGCCGTTGCTTATTGCAAAAAAGCACTTCTCCGCTTTGTTAATACAAACAACCCAACCGCATTAAAAGAAACTTGGGCAAAACTCGTTTCTATGATTCCTGACGAAATTGACTTCTTCCTTCTCGTACAGCGCAAAGTAGAAAAATCAATCAGCGCAGAAGAAAGCTCTCTTCTTCTTCACGGCCTTTATCCGTACTACAAAGACAACGCGCCTTCAGATCCTAAAAAATGGGATATTGCAATTCAAATTCTCAAAATAATTCTCAGAATCGATCCAAAAGATTCTTGGGCAAGAAACGAAATTGCAGCCTGCTTCCAGGGAAAATACGCTAAAAATCCAAACGTCAACGACTTTATCGCTTCATCAAACCTTACTCAGAATTTCCGCAACGTATTTGAGGCAATCAATGATTTTGAAAAACACATTGCTTTTGGCGTAAAAAATTTCATTTACCACAGAACATGGGGCGTTGGAATCATCACAAAAGTAGAAAATGACAATCTTTTCATCAACTTTGGAAGAAAGAACGGAGTTAAGCAGATGTCTCTCAAAATGGCAGTAAGCGCGCTCCAGCCTCTTGCACGCGACCACATCTGGGTTCTCAAGGCAACAAAATCAAAGGACGATTTACAGAAACTTTTCAAGGACAACCGCGACAAAACTCAGGCTCTCAAAATTATAATCAAGTCTTTCGGAAACAGCTGCGACTTCAAAAGAATCAAATCGGAACTAGTTCCTTCTATTTTGACTCCTGGAGAATGGACTTCGTGGAACACGGCCGCAAAAAAAACTCTCGAAACAAATCCAATTTTTGGTGTAAATCCAAACAACATTAACGAATACATTGTTCGTGATGCTAAAATTTCTACAGAAGAAAAACTCAGCAACGAATTCAAGGCTGAAAAACAGTTCGCTCCACGTGCAGATGTCTTCATGAGATTTTTCAAAAACGAAGAAGCTGATAAAGACAGCGAATTCTTCATGGATATGTACAACTATTTCAAGGGTTTTTTAAAAGGCGCACATCAGGCAAACGAGCAGGTTGTAGCTTCTTACCTTATAGTTCAGAAAGTAGGTGCTGAAATGCCATCTTTGGCAGTTCAGCTCAACTACACTTTTGAACAGCTCTACCGCGACATTGACAATCCTCGCGAAATGTACACTCTTCTCAAAGACACAAAAAATACAAGTTTCCAGGCTGACTTTCTAAACCAGATAAAACTTTTGTCTGACTGGGTTGACCAGTACATTGAGCTTTTCCCGACAGTTCTGAACAAAAAAATGCTCAACGAAATTATTGAAAATGGAAATACAGAAAAAGTTCAGAAACTTGCCGTAAAAGTATTTGAAAATTTCCGCGACTACCGCAATGCAGTCCTCTTCTTCTTTGAAGAATGTCAGGACGACGAATGGTTTAAACAGTCTGGAATTTCTTATCAGAAACAATTGATTACAATCGTAAACATTATCGATCAGTCTTACCGTGAAATCGATAATCACGTTGATACTACAGAAAATAAAAAAATCATTAAAAACGCAATAAAATTGATTTTTGACGGCGAAAATGCTTATGCAAACTACATGCTTTCATGCGACATGGACACAATGACTCACCTTTACACTCTTGTTGATGACATTGTTAACCTTGAAGGCATTTACAAGCAGGCTTTGCGCAACAAAATTCTTTCAAAGTATCCAGATTACAAATTCCGCGCAAAAGAGGAAAAGACAAACGCTCCAAAGGGAATGCTCGTCACAAAGGCAAAGCTCGACGAGAAAAAGGCTCTCGAAGCAAAAATGACAACTGTTGACATTCCAGCAATTGCAAAGGAAGTTGCGGATGCAAAGGAAAAAGGCGACTTGAAAGAAAACGCTGAATATATCGCCGCAAAAGAAGCGCAGCACAAGCTCAACAACGACTTGAACCGTCTTCAGGGCGAACTTGCACGTGCAGTTATCTTCGATCCAACAACTGCTACAACTTCGATGGTTTCTTTTGGAACAGAAGTCGTTCTAACAAACAACGCTACAGGAAAAGACGAAAAATACATTATCATGGGACCGTGGGAATCAGATCCGGATGCAGGTATCATTTCTTACATGTCTCCGTTTGGCAATGCAATTCTCGATTCAAAAGTCGGCGAAAAACTTGAATTTACAATTAACGAACACAAAAATGACTACACTGTAAAATCGATTAGACTTGCCAAATAAAAGGTAAAAAAGAGGCTGCCTTTCAAGACAGGCAGCCTTTTTTTTGCAAAAAAAATGAATAAAAAAAGCAGAACTTAAAAAAATTCTGCTCAAAATTCTAAAGTCTTATTTTTTAAAAATCTTATTCAAAGCTTTTACAAGCTGAACATTTTCTTCGTGGGCTTTTATCGAAACTCTGTACCAGCTTAAATCCATTCCATAAAAATCCGAACAACCACGGATTACGATTTTTGACATTGCCAGAGCCTGGCACAAAGGCGCCTTAAACGGATTTGGCGAAGAATCCTCTTCGTTGACCAAAGACTGCTTTTTCGGACCGTTATGACCTTTTTTATCCTTTGCATGCTCTGAGCCGGAAGCATAATCCAACGCCGTTTTCTGTAAAGTTTCATTAAGTTGAACGAGAATATAATTTCCTTCACCACGCAAAACTTTTGCTCCGATTGATTCAAAATAATCCGACAAATATTTTCGTTCTTCGGTTACAAGCTTGAGCATCTGACGGTGCCAACTATTGCTTTCAATTTCTGCCTGCATTACCGCAGAACCTGTTACCTGGGCGTCCGTACTGATTGTCCACGGACGCATTGCATTAACAAGAGGATTATAAACGCTGGAACTAAAGCAAAGCGCGTATCCCAAACGAAGTCCTGCCATTCCATAAAATTTTGTAAATGCATTGAGAATTATAAGATGCGGGAATTCATCAGCGCGGTCTATAAGCGCGCGGACATTTTTTTCGGCAGTTTCGCTAAACTGACAGAAACAGGAATCCAAAACAAGAACAGTGTCCGATTTTTCGCAGAGCCTGGCAATTCTTACAATCATATCCAAAGGCATCACGTTGCCTGCCGGGTTTGAAGGACTTGCCATAAACATAAGCGGAACTCCGCCCGAAAGAATTTTTTCAAGATGCTGAAAATCATCTTCCGTAAAAACAAAGTCGTTTTTCTTTTCGAGGGTAAGGTGAAGAATTTTTTCTTCGCTGCATGCCATCAAAAGCGCATTTTCGTATTCAGAAAAGGCAGGCTCAACAATCAGGTTAAAAGCCGTTCCCTGAACATTTTTTCCAAAAACCATAGAAATAAGCTGAGTAATATCAGCAGCGCCAGAGCCGCACAGAATTGGCCCGTCAAAATTCCAGTATTTAGCAAGAGATTCTTTCAGTTCCGTACAATTAGGATCCGGATAAGCCGCAATAATATCTGGATTTAAGGAAAGCGCAAGCAATGCCCTCGAAGCAGCCTTGTGAACTCCCAAAGGACTTGTGTTAGCAGAAAAGTCCAGATAATCATTCAGTCTTCTTGAATTAGTTCCACCATGAAAAAACATAACAGAATTATTATATCATTTTATTTAAATCTCTCAAAGATAAAACACGGCATAAATTGAATTTTAACTGATTTTTTGCTAAATTAGACAGGAAATTCAGATGTTACGTTTGGGATGACCATTATTTTTCGGCATCAGCAAGTATATCAATGACACTACCATATTTTCTCCCGCTAACGCGGTGTTTACAGGAGGACGTTATGAACAAGTACGTCAAACGGTATCTTATTGATGCTTTGGGTGGAATGGCGCAAGGTCTTTTCGCTTCGCTCTTAATCGGAACAATTGTAAAAACTCTTGGTCAGCAGCTTTTGCGGCTTGGCTCAAACCCAATTTTTACTTTTTTAGTTGATGCAGGCGCTTTTGCTTCGGACGCTCATGTTGTCGGAGCGGCTATGGCAATAGGAATCGGTTTTGCAATGCAAGTTCCTGCACTTGTTCTTTTTACACTTGCGGCAACAGGAAGCGCGGCAAATGTAACTGGTGGAGCTGGAGGACCTCTTGCAGTTCTTTTTATCGCAATTCTTTCAGCAGAAGCAGGTTGCCTTGTAAGCAAAAAAACAAAAGTTGATATTATTGTTACTCCGCTTGTTACGCTTTTAACAGGATCATTGCTAACAGTCATTACAGCAAAATACATTGGAAAAGCAGCAAGCGCCTTTGGAAACATAATTGTCTGGGCAACAACACTCCGTCCTTTCTTGATGGGAATGATAATTTCTCTTCTTGTAGGAGTTTTGCTCACTTTGCCAGTAAGTTCAGCAGCGATCTGCGCAGCTCTCGGTCTTACAGGTCTTGCAGGAGGAGCGGCAGTCGCCGGTTGCTGCGCGCAAATGGTCGGTTTTGCAGTATTGAGTTTTAAGGATAACCGCTGGTCAGGACTTTTGAGCCAGGGGCTTGGAACAAGCATGCTCCAAATGCCAAATATCATCAAAAATCCAAAAATATGGATTCCGGCCTGCCTTTCTTCACTCATCACAGGTCCTGTTGCAACCTGCATTTTCAAAATGGAAATGAATGGAGCAGCGGTAAGTTCTGGAATGGGAACCTGCGGCTTAGTAGGTCAAATCGGCGTCATTTCTGGCTGGTTCAATCCTTCTCAGACAGCACTTTCCCACGGGGCGTCAGCAGCTGCTCCTTCAGGATTCGACTGGCTTGGACTTATTCTCGTATGTTTTGTTTTACCAGGAATTTTAACATGGCTTTTTGGGAAATTTTTCAGAAAACTCGATTGGATAAAAGACGGTGATTTACTTTTGGAAAATAGCTAAAACAGTTCTATAATGTAAAAATTGAGATTCATATTAGATACCCTTGATTTCGAGTTTTATAATTTAATGTCATTATCGTGCTTGAACCAGATAATCTATTGAAAAATTCCAACAGCTTCACCTGTCGCAGCACAGGATAGACACTTAAATTACTGCTCTTATCAAAACTCGACATTTGTATTAGATAGATTTTTTTTACGGGAGAATAATAAATGAACGAAAAAACTGAATTATCTGAACTTTCAAAAAACATTTATCTTCTTGCATTGCCAACAAATATCGGAATTATTGCCCTAAAACAGCCAGATTCCTCCACAAATATTTATTTAATCGACAGCGGAAACGATGAACGCTATGCAAAGGCGATACTTGAAGCAGTAAACAGTTCCTTCAATTCTCCCAAAATAAAATCCGTAATAAACACACACTCTCATGCAGACCATTGCGGCGGAAACGAATATTTGCGCTCAAAAACCGGATGCCAGATTATTGCAAGCATTGGCGAAGCCGCAATAATGGAATGCCCCGTTCTCGAAACAGGCCTAATCTGGGGCGGAATGCCGGTAAAAGAGCTCGAAACAAAGTATTTTACGGCTTCTCCCTGCATTGCCGACAAAACATTTAAAAGCGGCTCAGATTTTTACATTGAAGATAAAATTCACGTACAGACAGTTCCGCTCAAAGGTCATTACATCGACCATACAGGATTTTTAATCACCGATACAGACGGAAAAAAAATTTTTTTTGCAGGCGACTGCCTGAGCGGACGCGACGCAATAAAAAAATACTGGATTCAGTATCTTTTTAACGAAGAAGAATCAAAAAAAAGCCTTTTGGCCCTCTCAAAAATCCAGGCCGATTTTTATGTTCCAGGGCACGGTCAAGGCGTTGAACAAATTGAAGGGCTGGTCGAACTAAACCTTATTGCCCTTCTCGAAACCGAAAATATGATTTTGGACGAATTAAAAACTCCAAAAACGGCAGAACAGCTTCTCCAAAATGTAAGCACCCGCAACGGAATTTCGCTCAAACTCAGCCAATACGTCCTTATAGGCTGCACCTTGCGCTCATATTTAAGCTCCCTAAGCGACAGCGGAAAAATCAAGTACGAAATCAAAGACAACATGATGTACTGGTCTCTCGCCTGATTTTCCGCCACAAAAAAACTCAGCCTTCAACAATTTTAACACCGGCAGAACAACCAAGCCTGTTTGCACCGGCATCCAGCATTGCCACGGCGTCTTCAAAAGTCCGGATTCCGCCGCTCGCCTTTACGCCCATGTCTTTTCCGACAGTTTTTCTCATCAATTCAACGGCATGAACGCTCGCGCCTCCAGTCCCAAATCCAGTAGAAGTCTTTACAAAATCAGCGCCGGCTTCCTTTGCCTTTTCGCAAACCGTTACAATTTCTTCATCATTAAGATAGCAGGTCTCAAGAATCACTTTTTCTACAATTTTTTTATTTTCACCGCAATCAACGTCATCGACTGCACAGCGAACCGCATAAATCTCTTCAAAAACATCTTCCCATCGCCCGTCTTTTACAGCGCCTAGATTTACAACCATGTCAACTTCGTCCGCGCCCTCGCTAACACACATAGCGGCCTGGCTCGCCTTGTCATCAATCGAATTCGCCCCAAGAGGAAAACCAATCACAGTGCAGACCTTAACTCCGCTTCCACGCAAAATTTCCGCCGCAAAAGGAACATAAACTGGATTAACGCAGCAGCTCGCAAATCCGTATTTTACAGCCTCTTCGCAAAGTTTTTTAATGTCGCTTTCCGTAGCACAGGCAGAAAGCTGAGTGTGATCAATAAATTTCGCAATTTCTTTTCTTTCCATATTTTTCTCCCGTAAAAAAACTAACATTCATTATAACATAATTCTTAAAAATTTTATGGGAGTTGCGCCAACAAAGTTGCCGCCGCGCTTTCCGCGGTTCCGGCTTTCGCCTCCATTGCTCCGTTTCACTGCGCAACAAGACTGCCGCTGCAATCGCTAACTCGATTTCATTGCGTTTTTTTGTTAGCACAGTCTAATTCGTTCAAATCTGCCTTTATTTTTCTTGTTTAGGAAAATTTTATATGCTAAATTATAAACAGATTGAATCAAACAGTTTTGGCTTTTCAATCACATTTGGGAAACTTCCCTTAAAAAGAGGTACATTATGGCTTATAAAATTGATCCTTCAGCATGCGTAAACTGCGGAACATGCGAACCAGACTGTCCAGTCGGAGCAATCAGCGAAAACGACGGACACCGCGAAATCGATTCTTCTAAATGCGTAAGCTGCGGAACATGCGCAAGCGTTTGTCCGGCAACAGCAATTTCAGAAGAATAGTTTTACATTCTAAAAAATCTGCAAGAATTGCTCTTGCAGATTTTTTTTTGTCTGTTTATATTTGTAGGTATGTTCAGACAGATTTTAAAAGGCTACAGCCAGATTCTCAGTTCAATTTTAAAGGTTCTGGCGCTTCTTACAATTTGCGCACTCGTCGGAATTGCACTCGTCTATCCCTTATGGTATTTTGCAACTAAACTTCCGCAGACTTACACTCTCTGCGTTACAGCAATCGCCTGCCTTTTATTTTTAATCTGGCTTATTTTAAAAATCCGCTCTGCAGGAATTAAGAATTCCCTGATTTTTTTTACAAAATTCCTGATAATCGCATCTACAGTTTTAGGCTTTGTTTTTCTAGTCTTTGCAGGCAAAAGGCTTTTTACAATCTTTGAAATTATCCTTGCCTTTTTTCTTTACGGCTTTGTTTCGTTCATATTTAAGCCTTCGCAAAAAACAAAAGACTTTCTAGAAAATGATTCTCTCTAAAAAAATCAAAAAATTCTTTTTTTTACCGGCTCTGTCCTTTTTTTTGAATTTTTACGCTTTTTCAAACAAAGAACAGTCTTCAACTAAGATATTTGAAATCAATTCTGAAAAACTTCCGTTTATAAAAGTTCCGGACAGTTCAAAAGATTTGATTTTCAAGCAATTTTTAGAGGAAGCGGCCTTTAACTCAAAATATTCACTTTCTGCAAAAAATTCCTCTCAAAAACAAATTCTCAGTTTTTATAAAATCCTCGTACCACAAAACATGGATTTTATCTGGCTTTCTTCAAGGCTCAGCCCGGTTTACAAAGACACACTCGCAACTTTAAACAGGTTTTCTTCGGCAGATTCAAAAATTTCCGGAAAAATAATACTTGCTTCCACATTTAACGGAATTTTTATTCCTGAAAATCCCGGCTCAGCCTGGGAACAGCTTCTTTTCAAAAAATATATGACCGAGGAAAAAATCAAAAGCGCAAAAATTTTTAAGATTGACGGAAAACTTTTCTATTTTTTTAAAAATGAAAGGTTCGATCCGACGACAGCGCTTTTTTTTCTGGATACAAAACTTGTAAGTCCGCTTTCAACAAATATTTTAACGAGCAGTTTTGGTTACCGTGTAAGCCCGATTTCAGGAAAATGGAAATTTCATTCGGGAATAGATCTTGCGGCTCCATTAAAAAGCAGCGTTTTTGCCTGTTGCAGCGGAGAGGTCAGCCAGAGCGGATTTAACCCAACTTATGGAAACTTCGTTATTTTGCAGCATTACAACAATTTAACAAGCGTGTATGCCCATCTTTCAGAAATTCTTGTAAAAAAAGGTCAAAAAGTCAAAGCTGGCGAACTCATAGCAAAATCAGGTTCGACAGGCGCAAGCACAGGGCCTCATCTTCATTTTGAGCTTAGAAAAGACGGAAGCCCGACAGATCCCGGGAAAATCATAAATTTTAACTAAAAATTTAAAATATCTCCAGCTTTTAGATTTTTTTTAGATTTTTCGTTGATTTTGCATTATGATTTATATACATAAAAAATAGTATACTGTAAAATATTTATAGTTATAAAATAAATGTTATTTTTTATTTTGGAAAGATTTATGAAGAACTGCAAAAAGCCACGCAAAAAAATTCTATTTTCTCTGTTGCTGATTACGGCAAATTTTTTTGCGCTCTATGCAGAAAATTTTCGCGTTGCAAAAACACATGTAATCTTAATTCCTCAGAATTACGGAGAAGTTTCTGCCAATCTTGGAATTTTTGACGCGCTTGCAATAAAGCTTCCAGAAGACAAAACATTTGTTACAGGGCTTGAACTTACAATGAAAGTTCCGCAAATAATGACAACTTGGCGGGACAGTGTTGCATATACTTTTTATGACGGACTTTCTCCGCTTCCAACAGAAAAGACGATCGATTATACAGGAAGCAGAACAAGCATATCAACAATTTCTGGAAAAATCGTCAACACGATTTATATTCCGCTAAACGAAAAATTCAGCATCAAAAATAATCCTTATGCAAAAATTCTTGAAGAAAAAATTTCTGCAAAAAACGGAATAATTTTCCTACGCTATATGCTTGCAATGAAAGGCGCCCCCGAAGAACTCGAAAATGCGCAAATTCAGATTACAGCAAAACCTGTTTTGAGCAGCGAAGGATATTTCAGTCTTGAAGTTTCAAAACCGGAGGGAAAAAACGAAAACTTCAGCATTTACATTGACGACACCTTTATTCCGTCAATTCCCAAAAAAATGCTTTTAAAAGAAGGCGAACATCACCTACGCGTAACTGGAGAAACTTTCAGAAACGAAGTCCGCACTTTTATTGTCGAACAGGCAAAAATCACTTCGTTAAAGGTTGCTCTTCGAGGAATTGAGCCTGAAGTAAAAATTCTCTCACCAGAAAACGCTTCGATTTATTTTGACGGTGAAGAGCTCGCCTCTCCAAAAGAGCCTTTTGCCGTTACACAGGGACCACACACTGTAAAATTTGCAATCGGCGACTACGAAATTACAAAAACTTTTGATGCAATAAACGGCCGCTCGTACTCTGTAAACCTGAATATTGACGCTTCTGTAACCGAAGAAGAATAAAAATGTTTTAAAATTTCTTATTTTCATCACAAAAAATCAAAAACAACTAAAGATTTTTAAATAAACTGACGATATATATATTGTCGGGCATCAATTATCCCCTCCCACCCATTGAGCCCGACTGCCTGATGGGCATGGACCGGCTATCTAAAGCCGGTCTTTTTTTTGTTTTTATAAATTCAAAGCAAGCAAATCCATTACATTGACTAAAGGGCCGTAATTTCTTATTCTATAAGAATATGAAAATTAAAAAGTCAACATACGTGTTTGTCTGCGGTCTTTTTTTCTGCGCCATTTTTTTTGGAGCAGGACTTGGACTTGCTCTGAGCAATACAAAATTTATAAAAGATAATGAGCAGTTCACAGAATTCTCAACTTCGCTTCCGACAAAACTTTTAGACATAAATGGTGAACTTATAACTGAACTCGCTTCAGAGGAAAAACGAGAAATAATCAGCATAAGAGATTTGCCGCAGTGCATGCTCGATGCCCTTATAACGCGCGAAGACAGGCTTTTTTACAGCCACCATGGATATTCTGTAAAAGCTCTCTTTCGCGCAGTTTTCGGAAAACTCACAGGCATGTCGCTTGGAGGCGGTTCTACCTTAACCCAGCAGATTGCAGGAACTCTTTTTTGCGACAGAACAGATATGTCTATACGCCGAAAATTAAAGGAATTGTGGTGGGCAATTCAAATGGAAAGGCGCTACACTAAAGACGAAATCCTAGAGCTCTATCTGAATAAAATTTATTTTGGCGGCGGAACGTACGGCGTAAGCGCTGCGTCAAAATACTATTTCGGTCATGATGCAACGGAAATTACTCCGGCAGAAGCAGCAATTCTCGTAATTCAACTTTCCAACCCAGCATTTTACAATCCATTTGAATATCCAAACCGCGCAATGGATCGTCAGAAAGATGTTTTGAGCACAATGGTCAGCGCAGGATATATTTCAAAAGAGCAGGCGGATGAAAGTTTTGACGACTACTGGGCAAATTTTGACTACACAAGAACTGCTACGGCGGCTGTATTCAACCACGATGACAACGCTCCGTGGTTTTCTGAATATGTAAGGCGCGAGCTTGGAAACCTAATTTACGGAACTGAAGACATTTATTCTTCTGGATTTACAGTAAACACGACTCTCAACCTAAAAAATCAGGCAGTTGCGCAAGATGTAATGGACAGATATATCCGCTATGCAAACCGCACTTACCAACGCTCAACTGGAGAACGGACAAACCAGGCTTTTTCTGTTTATACACCAATGACAGAACTGCTCGCCCTTACTTTTAATCTAAATAGCCTAAAAGTAAGCGAACAACGCAATGAAGCCATTTCAAAGGCAACTTATACAAGCCAGATAAATCCTGTCATGGACGTTATGTCTCTCATGTTTGGAGTCGACTCTCTAAAACTCGGAATCGTAAACAAGGCCAATCAGCAGGCAAAAGTTAAAGTAAGCAAAACTACAATCGAAGGTACGATGATTGCCCTCGAAAACGACACAGGCTATATTACGTCACTTGTCGGAGGAAGCAAATTCGACAGCGAAAACCAGTTTATCCGTGCCGTGCAGGCAAAACTCCAGCCGGGGTCTGCCTTTAAACCGCTTTATTATTCCGCCGCAATCGACAGCAGAAAATTTACTCCTACCTCGATAATTTCAGATACGCCGGTCGTATTCCACACGGCTGACGGAAAACCATATATTCCTCAAAACTTCCGTGGCGAATGGAAGGGCGATGTTGAACTTTGGTATGCGCTCGCCCACTCTATGAACGTTCCTTCGCTCAAAGTTCTTGACGGAATCGGCTTTGAAGCCGGAATCAACCGTTCAATCGCACTTTTGGGAATTCCTAAAGAAGAAGTTCCATACCGCGGTTTTGTCCCAGGCTATCCGATTGGGCTTGGAGTATGTTCTGTAAGACCTGTTGAACTTGCCAGAGCGTATTCTGTATTTGCAAGCGGCGGAAAAGAAGTGACTCCAATTGCAATACGTTCGGTGGAAGACAAAAATGGAAACGTTATTCTAAATCCCGAAAAAGAACTTCGCACTGCATTGCAGGCAAAAGGGGCGGCAGCACAAGTAATTTCACCACAGACAGCTTTTGTCATGACGGAATTACTACAGAATACAGTACGTTCTGGAACTCTTGCGGGTCCTTCTTCAAACGGAGACAAACTCCGTTACAAAGATTCAAACGGACACTTATACAAAATTCCTGCCGCAGGAAAAACGGGTACAACGCAAAACTGGGCAGATGCATGGGCTGTCGGCTTTACGCCATATTACACTTCTGTATTTTGGTTTGGATTCGACAAACCTGGTCAGTCGCTGGGACTTCAACTCACAGGTTCAACTCTTTCTGGCTACGCTTGGGCTGATTATATGAAAAAAATTCACAACGGTCTTCCTATGAAAGACTTTTCAAAACCGGCAACCGGCGTAATAGAAGCAACAGTCTGCTCTGTAAGCGGCGGAATTCTCACTCCAGAATGTGGCGATCACAAAGTTACAGCATGGTATCTTGAAGGGACACAGCCAACTCAAGTCTGCTCAGTTCACTCAACGGCAAATTCAAGCCGTGCAATCGGAATTTACCGTTTGGAAAAAGAGCTTTACAAGGCAGGTTTTGCAAGCGAGCTCATAATTCGCGACAATTCTACTCTTTCATTCAACCTCAACAAACCACTTCAAGACGGAGATTTCGGCGTATTTGACACAAAACTCAGTCCGACAGACGCTCAGGAACTTGACGAAAATGGAGCAGCGCCAAATTACAACTATCTCATGGACTAAAAAACTTTCAAAAATTTTTAGTACATGAAAACTACATTAAAACAAAAAAAATCCGGTCTTAGACAAAAATGTTCTAAAACCGGATTTTTTATACAAAATACTTCAAAAAGTTCTATATTAGCCCTAACTTCGAATTTTATAGTTCAATGTCATTATCGGGCTTCACTCCTTGTCACCATCAGGCTTTTCTCCTCCAACTTGTCATTATCAGGCTTGACCAGATAATCTATTAAAATCTTTCAATAGATTTCTGACCGAGTTTACTGCATAAACATTGCAGTGCCGCTACACAGAATGACACATAAATGATTATTTTTTTCAAAATTCGACATTCAGGATATTTAATTAAATACAATCCGACAGAACTTTTTCTTTCCTGCACGAAGCACAAGTTCTCCGTCAGAATCCAAATCTTTTAAAGTTACAGTGTATTTTACATCAGAAATTACTTTTCCGTTAATGGCAGCGCCATTCTGCTGAACAAGACGACGCGCGTCTCCGTTCGATGCGGTAAGTTTTGTCGTAGTAAAAAGATTTAGAAGTCCAAGGCCATTTCCCAAATCCGCCTTCAAAAGTTCAACTGTCGGCATATGAGACTTGTCTCCTTCTCCGCTAAAAGCAGCCTTTGCGCCTGCAAGAGCCTTGTCCGCCTCCTCCTTTCCGTGAATAAGAGAAGTAACCTCATAAGCAAGCCGCTCCTTAGCCTCGTTGATGTTGCCTGAACAGATACTGGAAATTTCATCAAGAGAAAGGAATGTAAACAATTTAAAGAATTTTTCAACATCCGGATCAGCAACATTGCGCCAGTACTGGAAAAAGTCAAAAACAGGAGTAAGAGAAGGATCGAGAAAAATTGCGCCTTTTTCTGTCTTGCCCATTTTTTTACCGTCAGAACGGGTAATCAACGGGAATGTAAGGCCATAAGCCTGATGCTGGGCATTGAGCTCTGTAGTTCCACCAAGTTTACGGCGAATCAAATCAACGCCGGCAGTAATATTTCCCCACTGATCATCGCCGCCAATCTGCAAAACAACATTGTGTCTCTGATGCAAGCAGTAAAAGTCGTATGCCTGCAAAAGCTGATAGTTAAATTCAATAAAAGAAAGTCCGCGCTCAAGACGCTGCTTGTAAGCTTCAAAAGTAAGCATTTTATTTACAGAAAAACAAGAGCCAATATCGCGCAAAAAATCAATGTAGTTCAAATCAGCAAGCCAGTTTTTGTTATTTTCGCTGAGAGCTGTTTTTCCATCAAAACCAATAAATCTGTCAAGCTGAGCCTTAATATGCTCAACATTCGAATCAATCTGCTCATAAGAAATCATCTTACGCATTTCTGTTTTGCCGGATGGATCACCGATTCTTGCTGTTCCGCCGCCAATAAGGGCAATTCCGTTGTGCCCAGCAGCGCGCAAATGTCTTAAGGCAAAAAAAGGAACCATATGTCCAATATGCAAAGAAGGCCCGGTCGGATCACAGCCAACATAAAAAGTAACCGGTCCTTTATCCATCAAATCAGAAAGTCCCTTCTCGTCCGTACACTGAGCAAAAAAACCACGTTCTTTTAAGGTTTCAAGCGCTTTATTCATTTCATATCTCCCAAATTTCAGAAAATTTTACCGGGCGGCTTTTTGCATTTGCAAAAACCGGGTCTTGCGTGGTTTTATTCCAAAATAAATTTTGGAACGGCTTCGCCGCCACTCCAGCCCCTGCCGCGTTAAATCAATCGAAAAAAATAAATTCAATCTTTAAAATCATAAATTTTCCTGAAAAAATCCTGCAAGCTAAGAGGATTTAACTCTCTTTTTTTCATTTCTTTATTTTAATAAAAAAATTATCTCTATTCAATCAGAGCATTTTTTGAGATAATATTCTGTCATGCTAAGTTACATCCACGCTTTTCATGCCGGAAATTACGGCGATATTTTAAAACACGCAGTTTTTGCCTTTACGCTCCAGCATCTTCTCAAAAAAGAAAAACCATTCTGCGTAATTGACACACATTCTGGCTCAGGAAAATACGCCTTGGACGACGAACGCCTTTTAAAAACCTGCGAAGCCCAGTGCGGAATTCAAAAACTTTTAAAGGCGCCATATTCCGACTTAAAAAAAATTTTCGGAAAAGATTTTCTTTCAATTCTCGAACTGTACGTAAAAAAAGGACTTTATCCCGGAAGCCCGGAAATTGCGCGGACTTTTCTTCGCGAAAGAGACCAGTTGATTTTAAACGAGCTTCATCCAAAGGTTTTTGAAGAACTAAAGCTTAACATAAAAAGTCCAGCTTTAACTCAAAACGCAAAACAAAATTCTCCTTCAATCATTTTAAACCAGAAAGACGCAAAAATTATGCTCAATGCAAATATTCCTCCAAAAATTAAGCGAGGATGTGTAATAATCGACCCAAGCTACGAAGACGCAGATGATTATGAGCAGACGGCTCAAATGTTTGTTTCTGCTTACAAAAAATGGCCAACTGGAACTTACTTAATCTGGTATCCTCTTCTTTCCCACCGCCAGCTCGAAATTGAATATCTAAAGCAAAATGTAATCGCCACCGTTGAAAAAACAAACAATACAGAAGACAAAAAAGCCGTCTTTTACGAAATCATCATCAAAAAAGAAGAAGAAATGACCGGCCTTGCAAAAATGTACGGAAGCGGAATGCTCGTCATAAATCCGCCTTATGGACTAAACGAAAAAATGGAAGAATCAATTCCTCTTATCGAAAAAGCTCTTCGCTAGTTTTACAAAAAAACAAAAAACTCAAGAAAATAAAAATTCTTGTTAAAAAACTGCAATTTTTCAAATAAATTTTCCTGAATCTGTCGTTTTTTTGAAATTTAAAAATAATTGTTTGACGGCTCAAAAATTCGGCTTTAGACTGAGTATGTACGAAGCAGGTCTAAAAAATCGACATTTGTAATTTTTTAGAGGCTTTAAAATTTTATACTGCAAGTTACAAAAAGGAGGTTTTTTGTGAAAAAAGCATTAGTAACAGTTTCGGCGCTCGTAATGACTGCCGCAGGATTTATGGGATGCCAGAAGAACGGAAATTCTTCTGTAGTATTAAACAAAGACAAACCGCTTGTATTCTTTAACAGACAGCCATCGGACCCAACGACAGGTCAGATTGAAAAAGATACTATGAACTGGAACAGCAAAACTTATTACGTTGGCTTTGACGCAGCAGGCGGCGGTGCAGTTCAGGGAAAACTTATCACGGATTGGCTTGCAAACCAGGACGCTTCTAAAATTGACCGCAATGGCGATGGAACAATCGGATATGTTCTTTGCGTAGGTGATGTAGGTCACAATGACTCAAAAGCAAGAACTGAAGGAATTCGAAAAGCACTTGGAACTTGGAACGGAACAACAGATCCGACAGATTCAAAAATTGGCTCTGTAAAAATTGGCGGAAAAACACTCAAAGTAGTAGAACTTGAAGGAAAAGCTATGACTGGAACTGACGGTTCAACCTGGAATGCAAATGCCGCTACAGATGCAATGGGCGGCTGGGCAACAAAATACGGCACACAGCTTGATATGGTTGTTTCAAACAACGATGGAATGGCAATGGGCTGTCTCCAAGCTTCTAACTACCCTGCAGGAGTTCCAATTTTCGGATACGATGCAAACGCAGATGCAATCGAAGCTATCGGTGCTGGAAAACTTACAGGAACTGTTTCTCAGAACGTAGACGCACAGGCTACAGCAACATTGCAGGTTATCAGAAACCTTCTCAATGGTCTTGAAGGCGAAGATGTTTACAAGAAAGGCATTTTTGAAGCAGACAGCAACGGAAATAAAATTTCAGCAGAAATCACTTATGTTCCAGAAACAAAGGCTGTACTTGCACTGAACGCAGGTGTTAATGCAGACAACTGGAAACAGTACACAGCAGGAAACAGAGATAAGGGGATAAAACAGACTAATGCCGCAAAGAAAAAAGTTCTTCTTACAATCTACAATGCGGCAGACAACTTTCTGTCTTCTTCTTACCTTCCTGCATTAAACTACTATGCTCCACTTTTAAACCTTGACCTTACAGTAGTTCAGGGTGACGGTCAGAACGAAGCTTCTTGTCTTGACAAGTTTACAAACCTCAACAGTTTTGATGCTTATGCAATCAATATGGTAAAAACAAACTCAGGACGCGACTATACGGATAAACTTAAATACTAATTATCAAAAGTTTGCCAGGAAACTGTCCAAAAAGTTCTATATAAAAAAAGCGGCGGTTGAATCTGCTAAAAATCAATTTGATATTTTGTCAAAGTTCAAGAGCCGCATATAAAACAAAAATGGACAGTTTCTTTTCAAAGTCTCGTTTTTTTTACGAGCAGTTTTTCAAATTCCTTTTTAGGGAGACATCTAAATGAATGATAATCTGCTTGAAATTAAAAATCTTTCAAAATCATTTGGGAAAAACAAGGTTCTTAGCGGAATCAACATTACGCTCAAAAAAGGCACAGTTTTAGGCCTTATGGGCGAAAATGGCGCTGGAAAATCTACAATGATGAAATGCCTTTTTGGCATATACGAACAAGACGAAGGTCAATTTTTTTTAGACGGAAAACCTATCGATTTTACAAGTCCAAAAGAAGCCCTCGAAAACGGAGTCTCGATGGTTCATCAGGAATTAAACCAGTGTCTTGATAGAACTGTAATGGACAATCTCTTTTTAGGAAGGTATCCAAAAAAATTCGGAGTAATAGATGAAAAACGGATGTTCCGGGAGTCAAGCCGTCTTTTCAGTTCTTTAAAAATGAACGTAAACCCGAATGTAATTATGAGAACAATGTCTGTTTCTCAGCGGCAGATGGTAGAAATTGCAAAAGCTGTATCTTACAATGCAAAAATTATCGTTCTTGACGAACCAACATCTTCGCTTACAGAACCAGAAATAAATAAATTATTTGCAATCGTTCGCGATTTAAAGTCAAAAGGGGTTTCTTTTGTTTATATTTCGCACAAAATGGACGAAATTTTCCAGATTTGTGATGAAGTTTCAGTTTTGCGCGACGGAAATATGGTTTATCAAAAAACAACGCTCGACGCAAAGATGGACGAGCTGATTTCTGCAATGGTCGGCCGTTCGCTGGACAAACGATTTCCGGACGTTGACAATACTCCAGGAGAAGACTATCTGGAAATTAAGAATCTTTCGACAAAATATTCACCGCAACTCGAAGATATTTCGTTTACGGTTAAAAAAGGTGAAATTTTTGGTCTTTACGGACTTGTCGGCGCAGGAAGAAGCGAACTTTTAGAATCAATCTTTGGTATAAGAACAATTTCGAAAGGTGAAATTATCTTGAACGGCCGTTCTGTCCGTTTTTCGAGCCCAAAAGACGCAATGGCCTACAATTTTGCAATGGTTACAGAAGAACGGAAACTCAACGGAATGTTCGGAAAAGACACAATCGAATTTAACACCTGCATAACAAACCTTGAGCAGTACAAAAAATTCGGGCTTTTGTCTTCAAGAAAAATGCGCGATGCCGCAAACCGTGAAATAAAAAAAATGCACACAAAATGCGTTTCAGCAGATGAACTCATTACTTCTCTTTCTGGTGGAAACCAGCAAAAAGTAATTATAGGAAAATGGCTTGAACGGGAACCAGACATTCTTCTGCTCGACGAGCCGACTCGCGGTATTGACGTTGGAGCAAAATACGAAATTTATCAGTTGATAATCAAAATGGCAAAAGAAGGAAAGACAATTATTGTAGTTTCCAGCGAAATGCCTGAAATTTTAGGAATTACAAATAGAATTGCTGTAATGTCAAACCACAGGCTTGCAGGAATCGTAAACACAAAAGAAACGGATCAGGAAGCGCTTTTAAGGCTTTCGGATAAATATCTATAAAAAAGCGTTAGCGCTGGCAGGAGTAAGCCATAGGCTTATTGCGAAGTGGAGCATAGCGAAACGAAGCAATGGAGCGAAAGCGGAACTCCGAACATAGCGACCCGAACTAAAGCGAGGGGAACGCCCGACTAAAAGATTTTTTAGGGAGAAAATTATGGCAGAATTTGTTACACTTCAAGAAAATCCAAAAATTAAAGAGTATCAGGAAAAACTCCACGGCTTGCGCTCAGACGGTGTAAATAAAATTGCAGAGATAAAGCAGGCTATTGCAAAAGTCAAAAAAAATCCGATGATTGAATACGACAATAAGCCTCAAATTTTGTCTGACTACAAAAAACAGCTTGAAGAGGCTAAAGCTGTCGCAAAGAAAAACGAAGCGCAGGACAAAATTCTTACAAAAGAAGCTGTCGCCTACGCAAATTTGGCTGCAAAAGACTACATAAAAACAGTAGATGCAACCGAAAATGAAAAAATAAAAATTGAAAAAGCAAATTTTGACCAGAAAATTCGAAAAATAAAGGCAGAAGGAAAAGCCCGAATTGAAAACGCAAAGTCGCCGTCAGAAAAGGAAACCGCACGATACGAACTCAAAACTTCGCTTTTTGACGAAAAAAATAGAAGCCAGACGATAATTGAGCGTTGCCGCGATGCGAAAAAACAGGCTTTTACGGATCACGTTACAATTAACCGTGGACTGCGCAACGAAAAATCAAGTTTTATTGAAGATGCTCAGCTCGGCTTTATAAACTACAAAAACAGTTTTAAACTTTCAAAATTCTTTTTGGACAATGGACTTTACATTGCAATTGCAATTTTCTTTGTTGTCTGTATTATAATTGCCCCTGCAATCGGAGCAGGAAACCTTTTGACTTTGCCAAATATCTTTACGATTCTTGAGCAGTCTTCGACAAGAATGTTCTATGCTCTCGGAGTTGCCGGTTTGATTTTGCTTGCTGGTACAGACTTGAGCGTCGGACGAATGGTTGCTATGGGTTCTGTTGTAACTGGACTTATTCTGCATCCAGGAACGAACATCGTAAAATTCTTTAACATGGGGCCATGGAACTTTACAGCGCTTCCGATGGGGGTCCGCCTTATTTTTGCTTTATTGCTTTCTATTCTGCTTTGTACGGCATTCTGCGCATTTGCAGGTGTATTTACGGCAAAACTAAAAATTCATCCGTTTATCTCTACACTAGCCTCTCAACTTATAATTTACGGACTTTTGTTCTTCGGAACAACTGGAACTCCGGTCGGTTCAATCGACTCTTCTGTAAAAGATTTAATCGGCGGCCGTTGGGTTTTGGGAATTATAAACGGTGAGCTTGTTACTTTCCCTAAACTGATTATTCCTGCAATAATTGCAATTATAGCTGCATGGTTTATCTGGAACAAAACAACTTTTGGAAAAAACATGTACGCAGTAGGAGGAAACTCGGAAGCGGCAAGTGTTTCTGGAATTTCGGTTTTCTGGGTTACAATGGGCGTATTCATTATGGCAGGGATTTTCTACGGTTGCGGAGCATTTTTGGAAGCATTCCGTGCAAACGCAAGCGCGGGAACTGGCCAGGGCTACGAAATGGACGCGATTGCAGCCTGCGTAGTCGGTGGAATTTCGTTTAACGGCGGCATAGGAAAAATTGGAGGGGCCGCAATCGGTGTTGTAATCTTTACAAGCCTTACCTACTGCCTTACGTTCCTTCATATCGACACAAACCTTCAGTTTGTATTTAAGGGATTAATAATCATTGCGGCAGTTGCGCTTGATTCAATTAAATACTTGAAGCGCAAGTAATTAAATCTAAGAAAATTTTGTAAACTTTTATAAATGAAACTAAAAAGCGGTTTGATTTTTAAACCGCTTTTTTTTATTGCTCTGTGTAATTTTTTTATTCAAAATCATAAAAATTCAAATTGAAATTTTATGTTAAATTAAAATTTTGTGTTATAATAAATTTTGGATATACATATTTTATTTGGCGCAATTATTTATGGAAGAAAACAAAATTTTAACCTTTATTCTGCACAAAAAAGCAATTTTTATTTCGATTATTTTTACGTTTATAAGCATTTGCGGTCTTTTAGGCTCATCAGTAATCATCGTATTTGAAAATAAAATTTCCCATTTTTTTACGCAGGAAGTTCAAATCGAAAAAGAAAACCGCATTTTTCGCACAGAAAATCCTGTAAAACAGCCGGAATGTACAATCAACATGAACATTCCATTGAGAAGCGATGGACTTCTAAACTGCTGGCAACAATCAGACTCAACATGGGGCTCTCAATATGACATCTATATTTACAATAACACAGCAAAAAAAATGCAAAACTGGGTTCTTTCGCTTACAGTTCCAAAAAATGCAAAAATCGATAGCTGCTGGAACGGTTTTTATACGATAAAAAACGGAACTATAAAAATAAAACCTTCAAAAATTGCGCTCAACGACGAAGTTTCTCCTAAAACATTTTGTAAATTAGGATTTGTTTTGTATACAGATGAACTTTTAACAGAAAGCAGTTTTTCGCTGGAAACAAAACTCATTGAACCGCTTTTCTGCAACAAAAAATTCATATCTTTTACAATATCAACAATTCTCGGTCTCATTTTTCTTATATTGACAGTCATAAACTACAAAGTCGTAAAAAAACAGCAACAACAGGCAGAAAAAGAAATCTCAGAAATTCTAAAATTATGCGCCCGATTTATTGATACACGGGACAAATACACACAACAACACTCTCTAAACGTTGCAAAATATTCAAAATTACTTGCAAAAGAACTCGGTTACAGCAAAGCTTTTCAGAAAAATATTTATAACTGCGGAATTTTGCATGATGTCGGAAAAGTTTTTATTTCGCAGTCAATATTATGCAAAAACTCAAAACTGAATGATGAAGAATGGGAAGAAATGAAAAAACATACTATCTATGGAGCAGAAAGCTTGAAAGGCTTTAAAGAAATAGAAAACGTAACTAAGGTTGCACTTTATCATCACGAACGATTCGATGGGAAAGGCTACATGGAAGGCTTAAAAGGAGAAGAAATTCCACTTGAAGCACGAATAGTTTGCGTCGCCGACTCTTTCGACGCAATGGCAACTGACAGAGCCTATAGGCCTCACCTTCCAAAAAACATAATAGTTTCAGAATTAAAAAAAGGTGAAGAAACTCAATTTGACCCAAAAATTGCGCAGGCCATGCTGAACCTCATTTCAACTGGAAAAATAAAAATCTAAACTGCATTAAAATTCAATAAAACAAAAAGCGGCCTGACATTTTTCATCAGACCGTTTTTTGTTTTTAAATTTTCTCCTGAAAAAACTGCTCCTTTAGGTTTTTAAGTTTTTAACCTTCAAAATTACTTAAAAATAAGCTCTTTTCCATCAGAAGAAACATTTATCACGCTGCCTTCGCCAAACTTTCCTTCCAGAAGCTCTTTTGAAAGAGGGTTTTCAACCCAGGTCTGCACGGCTCTTTTTATTGGGCGGGCACCAAAGGCTGGATCATAACCTTTTTCTGCAATAAAGTTCACAGCAGAATCATCAAACTTAATCGAAATTCTTCTGTCTTCAAGACGCTTTGTAACCCTTTCAAGCTGAATTTTTACGATTCCGCCAATGCAACTTCTGTCAAGACGGTTGAACATTACGATTTCATCAATACGGTTCAAAAATTCTGGTCTAAATGTTGATTTTAACAGTGAATCAATTTCGCCTTTAAGTTTTGAACTGTCAGTTTCATTATTTTCTCCAGCCTCAAGAATCAAATTGCTTCCGAGGTTTGAAGTCATAATGATTATCGTATTTTTAAAATCTACTACTCGTCCCTGTCCATCTGTAAGCCGCCCATCATCAAGAACCTGAAGAAGAACGTTAAAAACATCTGGATGAGCTTTTTCGACTTCATCAAACAAAATTACGCTGTACGGCCGACGACGAACTGCTTCTGTCAACTGTCCGCCTTCATCGTAACCTACATATCCTGGAGGTGCGCCGATAAGACGGCTCACACTGAATTTTTCCATATACTCGGACATATCAATTCGGGTAAGGGCTTTTTCATCGTTGAACAAAAAATCAGCCAAAGTTTTTGCAAGTTCAGTCTTACCTACACCTGTCGGACCAATAAACATAAAACTGCCAAGCGGTCTGTTTGGATCGTTAAGCCCAGCCTTGTTTCGTCTGATTGCGTCGCTTACAACTTTTACAGCTTCGTTCTGACCAATAACGCGTTTATGCAAAACATTTTCGAGCTGAACATATTTTTGCTTTTCACTCGTCATCATCTTGCTTACAGGAATTCCTGTCCAAACACTTACAACTGAGGCAATATCTTCTTCCGTAACTTCCTGCCGCAAAAGAGATTCATCAGCGGAATTCACTCTTTTTTCGTCCGCAGCCTGACTTTCTGCCAGTTGTTTTTGCAGCTCAGGAATTATCGAATATTTGTATTCAGCAGCCTTTGCAAGATTTCCTTCTCGTGTAAACTTTTCCTCTTCAAACCGGGCATTCTCAAGTTTTTCCTTAAGGTTGCGCGATTTATCAATCTGGGCTTTTTCGTTCTGCCATTCCAGTTTCATAGAATCGCGTTTGTTCGTAACATCCGCAAGTTCCTTTTCAAGTTTTTCAAGACGTTCAAGGCTCGCCTTGTCATCTTCCTTGGAGAGCGACTGTTTTTCAATCTGCAACTGCAAAATTTTTCGCTCAAGCTGATCAAGAGCCGTCGGTTCGCTTTCGATTTCCATTTTTAAACGGCTTGCAGCCTCGTCAACAAGGTCAATTGCCTTGTCTGGCAAAAATCTGTTTGTTATATAACGGTTAGAGAGTTCTGCAGCAGCAACAAGAGCTTCATCATTGATTTTAACACCATGATGAATTTCATACTTATCTCTCAAACCGCGCAAAATTGCAATCGTATCTTCAACAGTCGGCTCAGCGCAATAAACCTGCTGAAACCTTCTTTCAAGCGCGCTATCTTTTTCAATGTATTTGCGATACTCGTTCAAAGTAGTAGCACCGATTACATGAAGCTCTCCACGGGCAAGTGCCGGTTTAAGAAGATTAGAAGCATCCATACTACCTTCGCTCGCGCCGGCGCCGACTATAGTATGAAGTTCATCGATAAACATTATTATCTGTCCTTCGCTCTTTGAAACTTCAGTAATTACAGCTTTAAGCCTTTCTTCAAACTCACCTCGAAATTTTGCACCGGCAACAAGGCTTCCCATATCGAGGCTCAAAAGACGCTTGTTTTTCAAACTTTCAGGAACATCGCCACTTGCAATACGACGCGCAAGACCTTCGACAATTGCTGTTTTTCCGACACCAGGTTCACCAATCAAAACAGGATTATTCTTAGTCCGTCGTATCAAAACCTGCATTACACGGCGAATTTCCTCATCGCGTCCAATAACAGGATCAATTTTGTCCTGTCTGGCACGAGCCGTCAAATCCGTGCAGTATTTCTCAAGCGACTGCATTTTGCTTTCCGGATCCTGGCTGTCAACAGTCTGATTTCCACGAACCGCCTTTAAGCTTTCAAGAATCGCTTCCCGAGTAACTCCATATTTACGCAAAAGTTCCCCAGTCCGGTCTTCACTTTCGCTCATAGCAAGCAAAATATGCTCAACCGAAAGATACTGATCTTTAAGAGAAGTCATTTCCTTTTCTGCCTTCGCAAGAACTTTCTGCGCTGCAGAAGAAAGACTAATCTGAACATTTCCAGTAACCTTCGGATACGAACTCAAAAGATTTTTCGCCGCACTGTCCAAATCTCCAGCACTAACCCCTATTCTTTCGACAATCGGTTTAACAAGCCCATCTTTTTGCTCAAGAAGCGCAATTAAAAGATGTTCAAGCCCGATTTCCGCATGATCATTTTGCTGAGCAAGGGCACTGGCTTCCTGGAGAGCGTCCTGTGCTTTTAATGTAAACTGATCAAAATTCATTTTTCGCCTCCAAAATTTTTTATTTACATCTCTAAAAACTTTTTAAGAGAATTTTTTTGTTCTTATAATTTCAAGATACTCAAAAAATAAAAAAAAGGCAAAAAAAAGCAGCACAACTGTTGCAAAAAAATCATTTTCTATTTATAAAAAACATATCTCAGAATTTCCGGCTATCCGCCCTTCGCTAACGCTCATTGCCGTTCCGGCAACTCCGGGGCTCCTATCCGGGCTATAAGCCCGGTCGTGCGCTTTAGCGCACACGAAAAATAAACGGGTTTTGCGCCAAGCAAAAGCCGCAGCATGCGGCAGCATGCAAGCATCCTGGCTATAAGCCCGGTCGTGCGCTTTAGCGCACACGAAAAATAAACGGGTTTTGCGCCAAGCAAAAGCCGCAGCATGCGGCAGCATGCAAGTATCCGGGCTATAAGCCCGGCCGTGCGCTTCTCTTAGGCTTCCGCTGAGTCAACCGACCCAAAATCGCAGATTACGTCGAATATAGTTGCGTGCTCCAAAAGCTCAAGATTTTTTCTGATTTTTTTAAAAATCTTTATTTCTCCAAAACCTGTTCCGCCACTGCATATTTCGATTAAGTCCCTTCCGCCTTCCAAAAGTTCATAATTTTTTATGAGCATTTGTGAAGTCCTGCAATAAACATCAACATCGATTACATATTTTTTCCAATGAACACTCACACTCCAGTGAAGTTTTTCGCCATCGGCATCTATTGGCATCTGAGAGCAAGAATGAATTTCAGAATACTTATTAAAAATTCCTTTTCCACTCAGAGAAATTTTTCTTCCTTCAAGCTCGACAAAAGCCTTCAGTTTTTTTTCAAATTCGCCTTCAATACAAAAGCAGGATTTTCCCAAATTTTTTCCAGAAATTGAACTCGTAAAATTCGTCGATGAAAGATGGAAATAATTTTCAATCAGTTTTTCGCCCCAGGATTTAGAAATATAGCCGGCAGAACTTCTAGGAACAACTGTGTATTCCGTTCCGTTTAATTCAACAACTCCTGCAAAGACTGTTTTTGCGCCAAGTGGAATCCATAAATCGTTTTTATTTTTATACAAAGGAGCTGATTCAATAGTCTTTTCAAAGTGCAGATTCCATTTCATTGTTCCAGCCGAACACAAAAGCTCCGGTTTTTCGGACAAATTTTCTTCTGTAACTTCTATACTGCCGGAAATCAAGTCTTTTCCAAAAATACAATTTTCCAATTTAAAAGACTGATCAGATTTTATGAAATTAAGTTTTTCCGATGGATAAAAACAGTTGAACTGCCTGCCGTTTTCTCCATAAAAACCAGCTTTTAAAAGAGCATAACTTGGAATAAACTCCTCTTCTTCATTCGCTTTGCTTGCGGCTAAAGTTCCTGCAAGCGCGTACTGCAAATCAGAATCAGAAATTTTTAATTGGGATTTTTGTGCTATTATCGCTTTTTTAGGCGAAATCAACGGATTTACATAATACAATTCAACAAAAAAGGTCTTTTGTTCTCCTGTTGCCCTGTTGATTCCTGTAAAAACATAACGCCACCATTCAAAACCTTTACGGCGCAGTTTTCCTTTTAGTAAATAATTATCAAAACGATTGTATTTTTTTGATGCCGCCATTGCACCCGCCTTGCCAAACAAGAATTTTTTCATTCTTCTATATAAATAAAATTTCGGCAAAAACGGATTTCTGATTTAGCTTTATTTAAAGATTTTATTTAAAGTCTTATCAAAATCTTCCTTTTCCTGAGGAAAATTGTCATCAAGATATTCAAAACAATTTACGGCAGCATTTTGAACATGTTCATACCAAATTTTATATAATTCAGGTTCAAAGTTTTCACTTGGATACGGCGCTCCCTGAATATCTGACACGAGCTGTCTTAACATTTTTATACAAGTTTTATATTTATGATTCATAATAAATCTCCCGTATGTTCTTATTATAATGGTAAAAATATCTTTTCGCCACCTAAATCATCATTATCAGGTCCGATTATAACACGATATTTTATTTTTTTTGAAAACTCTAAAAGTTCATTAAAACCTTTTTTTAATTCTGCTGGAGTGCAGTGCAAAAGTTCAAGAATTTTATTTTCCCTGTCAACATCGTCAATTGCATACAAAGTCCGCAAAAGCTCAATGCTTCCGCGTGCACGAGGTGTTTTTGGCACAACAAAATGCGAATAAGTTCCCATTACGGCTTTTTCTGTTTCGTCCTGATTAAAATCAATAAGCGCCGCCTCTTTTAGACAGTTTTCAAAAACATCAGCTGTTTTTTGAGGTGCCGGATCCCGATAAGAAGCAAACAAAAGATTTCCAGTAATTGAATCAATGTCACAAAAAGCGCCGTATGCGCCGCCGATTGTCCTGACTTTTTCCCAAAGAAGAATATTAGAAAGCCAATGACAGCAGATTTCAAGAATTGCATTTCCTTTTTGACCGTAAGCAATCGTTTTGAACGCCTCTCCTGCAAAACCAACAAGGCTTGGAATCACAATTTCTTCATCTCTGGAATTTTTTAGACTTTTTTTGCTGTCTAATTCTGTTAATTTTACAAAATCTTCAAGGCTATTTTCTGCTGGAGATTTTAGGGCGCACAGTCCAATTGATTTTACAAAAGCTGCGATAAGTTCCTTATTTTTTTCAATGGTCTCAGGTTCGGAAGTCACGTGAATAAAACCGCCTCCAGATTTTATTTTCCGTAAAATTTCATTAAAGACGGCAGAATTTTTTTTCGGATCAGCCTCAGCAAATTCATGAAGGCAAAAAATCTGGGTTAAACCGTTTAAAATTTCATCAACCGCAGAAACCTTAGAAGCTTTTCGCAAACATCTGAGCATTGCATATTGATGACCGGCAGGCACAACGCTTGAATCAAAATCATTTCTCGTTTCAACCGCAATATCTTTTAAACGTTTATAATCGCTAAAATCAACTTTGTTTATGTTGTCCGCAAAAAGCCCAAGTCCTTCCTTTAATTTTTCATCAATTACCTTAAGCTTAAAAACAACCCAATCGCGTGCCGTAAAATTGTGTCTTTTTCTAAAATCGGCATTGTTTTTTGTAAGCGGAGTTTCGCTCGTCAAAATAGAACAGGTAATTCCACCTGTAGAAAGGGCTGTTTCGGCGGCAGCTTCGCTCCAGTCAAGTTTTCCCCAGCCACAGTCGCATACTGTTTCTGCAAAAAGAGAAAGATATTTGTATTTGTCAGAAGTTAAAACATCGGCCGGAAAACCAATATCGACATAAGTAATGCCGTTGGTGTTTTCTCTGCTTTCAAAATAATCTACAGAAGAACCGTCTTTTCCTTCGAGAGTTTTGATTTTAAGCGAATAACTGTCAGAAATTCTCTTTCCTTCAATAATAAAATCGCTGGGACGAAGGTGTGGCAGGCAAGAAGTATCGTCTTTTTTGCTTTGAAAAGCATGAAGTTCAGCATTTTCGTTTTTAATGGCTTCCAAAGAAGTTTTTTGAACCAATTCTTTTACAAGCGCATTTTCCTGTTTTGTTCTTTCTGTCGTATATTTTTTTGAAGGAACGATTTCGCAAACAGCAAAACTTTTGTTTTCTAAGAAGAATTTTTTTATCAGCTCTTCAAGATAGCCTTTTTTGTTTTGAATTTTCTGCCTTACTTTTTCAAGAACAGTTCTCAAGCGAAAACTGTCTTCGATTTTATTTCCGTAAAGCCAGGCGTTTATCGGTGCCATCATCAGCGATTTAGCAAAAGGTCCGTTTTGACGTTCAATTTCCCGGTGAGAAATTTCAAGTCCCATCAAAGTTGAATCAATATCGCCTTTATCAATTCCATTTTCTACGATTTTATTCAAGGTTGAAAAAACGAGTTCTTTTACTTTTTCGGCGCTGTTTTTCTTAACACCACGCAAACCGACTGTAAAAAGAGTATGAAAAAGTCCGTCAAGTCCCATTCCAGGAGCAGTATCTTCGCCAAGCTCACTTTCGACAAGAGCCTTTTGGAGCGGAGAGCCGTCATGGTTTAAGAGAACGCCTGTCAAAAATATTTTTTCCATATTTTGTTCGGCATTTTTTGATTCTCCCAAATCCCAGGTAACGTAAACAGTGCTTTTCTTTTCTTTTTCTTCGCCAGAAGGTCCGGTTGTCTTTACAAAAAGCTCATTTTCAATTTTTTTTGGAGTTACATATTCAATATGCGTTTTTAAAATTGAATTTCTTACTTCATCTGTCCATTCATAGTCAGGATTTTTTTCTTCAAGCCTTGTCAAAAAATTTTTTTGCAAAAAATCCAGTTGCTTTTCTGTCGGAATATTTCCGTACAAAAAAACAAAACAGTTTTCTGGCCTATACCATCTTTTATGAAAATTTTTGTATTCTTCGTAAGTTAAAAAAGGAATTTTTAAAGGATCGCCACCAGAATCTTCTTCATAAATTGAATTTTTCAACAAATTTCTTACAGGAACGTCCATTGCAACCGATTCAAAAGACGAATAAACGCCTTTCATCTCGTTGTAAACAACTCCCTGAATAGAAGGATTTCCATCTCCGTCAATTTCCAGGCGATGGGCTTCCTGCGCAAAGATTTCAGGCGAAAGCCTAGGAAAAAAAACTGCGTCGGCATAAACGCTCATCAAATTAAAATAATCGGCTTCGACAGTCGAACTCGCAGGATAAACCGTTTTATCTGCATAAGTTGCGGCATTCAAATAAGTTTTTACGCTCTGATTTGAAAGCTGTGTAAAAGGATCTTTTAGAGGATAACGCTCAGAACCGCACAAAACGGAATGTTCCATTATATGTGCAGCGCCGTTTCCCTCAGGATTTGGCGTTCGAAAGGTAAAAGAAAAAAGATTTTCGGTTTCATCGTTAACAAGGTGCAAAATCTCAAGCCCTGTTTTTTTATGCCGCAAATATATTGCCGTTGAATGATAGTCTTTTAATTCAAAAACATTTAAAATACAAAAACCGTTATATTCACTTCCCTTTTTAAAAATCTTTATATCAGACATAAATTTCGTCATCCCTTCCTTTTATAATCAATTTTCCTTCTTCCCAGGCGCGTCTCATATAAGAAAAAAACAAAGAAGTCGCTTTTTCAACATCGGTTTTTCGCATTGGACTTCGCCTTTCTTCTTCGTCAAGAATCATTTTTCGACGGTTTTCTGACACGTTGAATAAAATTTTATTTCTAAAATCGTCTTTTTTGCAGTGAATTACAAATGCAATTTCTTCATCCTGCATCTGCTGTAATTTTTTTTGAATAAATTTGTCGTCAGCATTAACAATATCATCAATTGTAAAAAGCCTTTCCCTCAATTCTTCGCTCAAGAGAGGATCTGAAGAAGAAATTTTATCAAGAAGTTTTTCTTCGTTTGCACTGTCCATCTGCTTTAAAATCTGGGCAAGCACGTTCTTTCCGTCAATTGAATCAGATTTTTCTGTTACAAGCGAATTCATTTTTTTAAGCATCGCTTCGTCAATTCTTGCAACAATATCCGGATTCATTTTCTTGAGTTTTGCCAGATGTAAAATCAATTCCGTTTTGTCTTTTTCGGGAAGTGATTTTATAAACTGGGCGGCTTTTTTTGGCGGAAGGTTAGAACAGACAAGAGCGCGAACATTTGCGCTTTCGTCTTTTAAAAGCGCGGAAATTTTTTCGCTGTCCGCTTCGCTCAGATAATTGAACGGTTTTCCATTTTTAAAAGGAACCGCTTTTTCTAAAACTTCGCCCGCTTTTTTAGCGCCAAAGGCTTTTTCAAGAATATTTCTGGCAACATTCACTCCGCCGTCTTCGCGGGCGCGTTCCGTCAAAGATTTAAATTCTTTTAGGATTGAAACCGCTTCGTCTTTTTCGACTGAACGAATTGTCGCAAGTTCAGGAATTATTTTTTCAACTTGATCTGACGAAAGGTGCGGAAGAATTTTTGCAGCTTCATCAATTCCAATAAGCATTAAAAACTTTGCAACACGCCTGTAAACGTTGTCTTTTCCGTCTGGAGAAGGCCGCTGAACAGGAACTTTTAAAAGCCCGCCGTTTTTAATAGCATTTTTCGAAGCAAAGTCCGAAAATGATTTTTTTTCGGAAACTGGGTTAAAGTTTTTTGGAAATCCAGTCGTTGAAAAATTTTCACCGGAAAAAGTTTTTCCGGCTTTGTCGGCTTCAGATTTTTGAACCACCGGATTTGAATATATCCGTTTTGGATTAAAAGGCTTTACCATTTTTTTTTCGTCTTTTAAGCGGTCAGAAAGCACCATATCCGCAACAGACTTTTCAGAGCCGGAATTTCCAGCAGAATTTTTTAAATAAGCATTAAGTTCAAAATCTGAAAGTTTCATTTATTTCTTTTTTCCGAGATAGGCCTCCCGTACAGATTCATTCTGCAAAAGTTCTTCACCGCTACCCTCTAAAACAATCGAACCAGTTTCAAGAACATAAGCCTTGTCTGCAATTTTTAGAGCCATATTCGCGTTCTGCTCAATCAGAAGAATCGTCACTCCGGCCTTGTTGATTTCTTTTATTATATCAAAAATTTGCTGAACGATAAGAGGGGCCAGCCCTAAAGAAGGCTCATCCATCATCAAAAGTTTAGGCCGGCTCATAAGAGCACGTCCAACAGCAAGCATCTGCTGCTCTCCGCCAGAAAGTGTGCCTGCATACTGCCAGTTTCTTTCTTTTAGACGCGGAAAAAGCGAATAAACCCATTGCAGGTCTTTTTCGATTTCAGTTTTATCTTTTCGTAAATAAGCACCTATACTTAAATTTTCCTTTACGGTCAAATCGGCAAAGACATGTCTTCCTTCTGGACTAAGGGCAATTCCCTGCGAACAGATTTTATCGATTTTCATTCCAGCAAGCTCAGTTCCGCCAAATTCAATAGAACCGCTTTCTGCCTTTACAAGTCCGCTGATTGTACGCAATAAAGTTGACTTTCCGGCACCGTTTGCTCCAATCAGTGTAACGATTTTTCCGTCAGGAACCTGAATATCAACACCACGGAGGGCTTTTATTCCGCCGTAAGAAACATGTAAATTCTTTATACTAAGCATTTGAGTCCTCCGATTCTCCAAGATATGCGCTAATAACTTCCGTATTATTTTGAATTTCTTCAGGAATGCCGCTCGCAATCAGCGCTCCAAAATTCAAGACATAGATTCTGTCAGAAATATCCATTACAAGATCCATATGATGTTCAATCATAAAAACAGTCAGATTAAATTCATCGCGAATTCTGCGGATAAATTCTGTAAGCTCGGCAGTTTCCTGAGGATTCATTCCGGCGGCAGGCTCGTCAAGCAAAAGCAGCTGAGGTTCTGTTGCAAGAGCGCGCGCAATTTCAAGACGGCGCTGTAAACCGTAAGGAAGAGATGTACACATTTCGTCTTTTACTTCGTACAAACCAAGAATTTTTAAAAGCCGCTCAACTTCTGCCCTCTGTTTTTTTTCTTCTTTTAAATTCAGACGGAAAGTCGCAGTAAAAATATTGCTTGTACGGCGCAAATGCATTGCAATCAAGACATTGTTAAAAACGCTCTGGCTTTTCCAAAGGCGAATGTTCTGAAAAGTACGCGCAATTCCGAGTTTTGTAATTTTGTCCGGAGTCGGTTCAAGATGACCGAGATACTGGCCTTTTTCGCTTCCTGCGTAAAGTTTTTTCATTTTTCCGCGCGGATGATTTTCCACGATTTTTTTCTCGTTAAAATAAACCGCTCCGTTTGTAGGAGAATAAACACCCGTAATAACATTGAATGCTGTTGTTTTTCCGGCGCCATTCGGCCCTATCAAAGAGACAATCTCGCCTTTATTTACTTCAAGACTGAGAGATTTTACGGCAACAACACCGCCAAACTGCATCGTAATGTTTTCAAGCTTTAAAACGTTCTGAGCCATTACTTCGCCTCCGCAGTTTCTTTTTGCTTGTTAATTTTTTTGTTAAAAAGCTTAAATCTTAAATTTTTAAGAAATTTTATAATTCCGCTTATACTAAATTCATTTTCGCCCATAATTCCTTTTTGATAAAAAAGAACAATCGCCATAATCGCAATTGAGAATACTACTTTTCTAAATCCAGGCCTCAAAAGAGGAACAGTAAATGAACCAATCGTAACCGTTCTGTCCAAAAAGCGAAGCCACCATTCAGAGCAAGCAATAAACAAAAATGAAGAAATACAGCTTCCTGTAATCGATCCCATTCCGCCGATAACAACAATCAGCAAAATTTCGTAAGTCAGAGCAGATTTAAACTGACTTGCCTGAATAGTTGTCTGAAACATTGCCAATAGCGCGCCTGAAATTCCTGCAAAAAATGAACTTACCACAAAACTCAACTGTTTGGTCTGTGCAAGATTTATTCCCATCGCCTCGGCTGCAATTTCATCATCACGGACAGCCTTAAAAGCACGCCCATAAGTAGAATTGATTAAAAGCATTATGATCGCAATACAAATCCCGGAAACAAAAAAATAAAATATGCAGCTCTGAAAAACCGGATATTTTCTCAAAAGGTTAGAACCGTTCGTAACCACGCCAATTTTGTCCCATTGAAAAAGCGCCCTCACGATTTCGGCAAAACCAAGAGTTGCAATAGCAAGATAGTCGGATTTTAAGTGAAGAACAGGCAGCCCAATTAAAAAAGCGAAAAGAGCGGCAACAATTCCAGCCAGAATCAAAGCAACAAAAACCGGCAAAGTAAACTGAATCAAACCGCCGTCAAAATACTGATAAACCTGAGCCCTTGCAGCAACAGGAATCGTAAAAATTCCATAAGTATACGCTCCAAGAAGCATAAATCCGGCCTGGCCAAGACTAAAAAGTCCTGTAAAACCATTAAGAAGATTCATGCTTACGGCAACAAGAGAATAAATTGCGCCTTTTTTTAGCACAGTAAATAAAATTGAAGTTCGAGGCAAAACAGCTTCAAGAACAGCAAGCACAACAAAAAGAATGCCAAGCAGACAAAAACCGGCAATCAAGTCCTTTTTATTTTTTAAATCATTTAATTTTAACAATTTATTTTGCATTTTCATTCCCGCACTAAACTTTATCAGTTTTCTTTTCGCCAAAAATACCGGTCGGCATAAACATAAGAACAATAATTAAAAGGACAAAAGTAAAAGCATCGCTAAAAGTCGTCCATCCGATTCCCTTTATAATATTTTCACAAATACCAATTATAAAAGCGCCAATTACAGCTCCAGGAACAGAACCAATTCCTCCAAAAACAGCCGCAACAAATGCCTTTAAGCCAGGCATTCCGCCAACAGTAGGCGTAACTCCAGGATAATTAGAAAAAAACAGGATTGAACCGACTGCTGCCAAAAAAGAACCGATAACAAAAGTTGTGCTTATGACAGAATCTATTTTAATTCCCATAAGCTGGGCAGTTTCAAAATCTCTCGAAACAGCACGCATCGCCATTCCAATTTTTGTTTTTTTAATCAAAAGTACAAGGGCAAGAACAAGAAAAATCGTCAAAAATGGAGTAATAACCGTAACGCGCTTTGTAATTGCGCCGGCAATTGTAATAGAATCAGAAATCCACGGAATAGTAGGATATTTTTTTAAAAGACCGCCAGTAATATAAAGGGCAATATTCTGCAAAAGATAAGACATTCCGATTGCCGAAATCATAATCGACATACGAGGCGCATTTCTCAAAGGTTTGTATGCAATTCTTTCAACCGAAAATCCAAGCAAAACAGTAAGCACGACAGTAAAAACAACAGCAAGCCACAAAGGCAAAATTGTATAACTATAAACCATTATAAGCCCGGCAGCCATAAAAACATCTCCGTGCGCAAAGTTAATCAGTCTCAAAATTCCATAAACCATCGTATAACCAATGGCAATAAGCGCATATTGACCGCCAGTCGAAACTCCTGCAAGAAGATACGGCAAATTACTCTGTAAAAAATCCATTTATTCTTCCATTGTTTTTAATTTTTTGGGGCTGTTTCTGCTCAAGCACAGAAAACGGGCTGTCCAGGGTTTCATTCTAAAAAAATCAATCCGCATGCGAATTGATTTTTTTAGAACGCTCCGCGCCCTTACCATCCCTCAGCCAGACTGAACTTGCAAAAAAAATACTTTTCAGCCATACCAATATTTTATCATAAAAAAACATCTGCAGTTTTATCAGTTTATGACAAACTCTTGCAGATGTTTTTTGTTTTATTAAATTATTTTACGCTCTGCTGAGCAACAAAATCCCATTTTCCAGTCTTTGTGTTTACCTTTTTAATATAGGCAACATCGCGTACTGCGTCTCCAGTTGCATCAAAAGCAATGCTTCCAGAAACTCCCTTGTACGAAGTTTTTGGCAAAGCAGCTTTTACAGCGTCAGGTTTTATAGAACCAGCATTCTTAATCGCTTCAAGAGCTGTGTAATAAGCGTCAAATCCCATTGCAGAAACAGCAGCAATTTCATCATCACCGCCGTTATTTGTTTTTGCAGTAGCATTTGTGTTGATGTAGTTGCGGAATCCGTTTACAAAATCAACAACCTGAGGATCATCAGAGCCTTCAACAAAGAATGTCGTTACATAAATACCGATGTTTGTTCCTTTTGCAGAAGCCAAAATAACGTTAGAATCCCAAGTATCGCTTGCAAGAAGTGGAATTGAAAGTCCCTGAGTATTTGCCTGTTCAATAATAAGAGCCGCAGCTTCAATAGAAGTTGGAGTAAACATTACATCTGCGCCGCAGTTTTTTGCATTTGCAACATAGGCCGCAAAGTCGCTTGTACCGTCAGGGAATGTTTCATAAACAACTTCAATTCCGAGTTTTTTTGCAGCCTCAATAAAGTAATTGCACAATCCTACAGAATAGTCATCGCCAAGTTTTGCAAGTGCATAGGCTTTTTTAGCATTAAAAACAGACTTTGCAAGATAAGCGTGAACTGAGCCCTGGAACGGATCAAGAAAGCAGATACGGAAATAATGGTCATTTCCAGCAGTAACCTGAGGGTTTGTACAAGTTACTCCAATTGCAGGAACACCAGCCGAAGCAAAAGTATCAGAAGCTGCAATAGATACTCCAGAACCATAAGAACCCAAAACTACAGAAACACCTTTAGAAATAAGTTCTGAAGCGGCAGAAACAGCCTTATCATTTGAAGACTCATTATCAACAATTTCAAGCTGAACTTTGTATTCTGTTCCGCCAATATTTACAGTCGGAGTAATGCTGTTTGCATACTGAATACCAAGAGTCTCCTGTTTACCACCGGCACCATTGTCGCCAGAAGCAGGTTCAAAAACACCAATTTTAACAGTAGGAGTTTTTTCTCCACAGCTAACCAAAAGAGCAGCCGACAAAACGCCGGCTAATGCAACAAGAACACTTTTTTTCATTTTAATACCTCTCACAAAAAAAAGACCTTTCTATTATACTATCAATTTCCGCCTAATTCAATTTAAAAACAAAAAAGGCCTGCATTTTTTTATAAAACACAGACCCCTTTGTCTAAAAACTAAAATACCGGATATTTAATTCAATATATCAAATAAAGAATAAAACCACAAGTTTGAATTAGAATTTTCCGTCAATTTTTTCAATACATCTGTCGCCAAAATTATCAATCAAAACGGCTAAAAGAGAAAAAACAACAGAAGAAACTAAAATCAAAACAGCGCATATAATTCCAAATAACATAATAATCTCCAAATCAAAAAAAAATTTAAAAAATTCAAAACTGCAAAATAAAGATTTTTTGCAGGCTAAAAAAAATTACTTAAAAAACACAATGCAACCAACAGTCATGACTGCAAAAATAACAAGCACAATAATAAAACCCGTCATATAAAACCTCTGAGAAAAATTTAAAATAAGGTCAAAATTATGATTTTTACGTTTTATTTAGACGACAGTCTGGAGGAAAATAATATTTTGAATTGATTTTGGAAGAAGAAGCACCCGAAAAGTGCTTAAAGAAATATTCGATGAAGAAGAAAGAAAAGCTGAAGAAAATCCTAAATCTTCAAAAAGAAGATTTCCTGAAAAACCGCCGAAAGATTCAGTTTTCTTTTGCGAGCGTGAAAACGTCCGCTCAATTATTTTCGCTTCATTTACAGACGCGGAAATGAATTCCTGCGACGGAGAATGAACAGCGACGATTTTTACATCGTCAGATGAAGAAAAAACCGCTTTCTGTGTACTTATTCCCGCATATGAAGAAAACAAAGCGAGAAATGAAAATACAATGTACAGAAAACGGCTTTTCATAATTTTTACTTTTTATGAATTTAAGGCGATTTCGACGAACTCAATCACCGCAAATCAAATTGTTAAATTAACGCAATCCGCCATAAGTTGCGATTGATTTTGCCTTTGCAAAATCACAAGCTACATGCGACGGAACGAAGCGACTAGCGAAGTCCACCGTATGTAGCGATGAATACTCCGGCTGCCATTGCAGTTCCGATTACACCAGCAACGTTCGGTCCCATCGCATTCATCAAGATGAAATTTGAAGGGTCTTCGCTCTGCGCAACCTTATGCGCAACGCGGGCTGCCATTGGAACAGCAGAAACACCTGCCGAACCGATGAGAGGATTGATTTTCTTTCCTTTTGGAAGGAAAACGTTCATCAATTTTGCCATCAAAAGTCCGCCGGCTGTTGCAACTGCAAAAGCTACAAGACCAAGAACGATGATTCCAAGAGATTCTCCCTTGATGATTTTTTCCGGTGTCATCTGAGAACCTACGCCCAAAGAAAGGAGAATTGAGACAATGTTCATCAATTCGTTCTCCATTGTCTTTGAAAGACGGGCAGCCGCTCCAGACTCTTTTACAAAGTTACCGAAAGCAAGCATACCGATAAGAGGAGCCGCCGGAGGCAATAAAAGGATTGTCAAAACAAGAAGCATCAATGGGAACAAAACTTTTTCTGTCTTTGAAACCTGGCGTGGGTTTTCCATGTGAATCATGCGTTCTTTTTTAGTTGTGAGAAGCTTCATAATCGGAGGCTGAATCATCGGAACCAAAGCCATATAAGAGTATGCTGCAACTGCAATTACACCCATAAGCTCAGGAGCAAGTTTTCCGGAAACATAAATCGATGTAGGACCGTCCGCGCCGCCGATAATTCCGATTGCGCAAGCCTGCAAGATGTTGTAGTTCAAACCGAACATATTCATGATTGCAACGCCGAACAATGTGAAGAATACACCAAACTGTGCCGCTCCGCCCAAAATTGCTGTCTTAGGGTTAGCAATAAGAGGACCGAAGTCTGTCATCGCGCCGATTCCCATAAAAATCAGCATAGGGAAGAACTCGTTTCCAACACCAGCCTTGTAAATAATCGCAAGCATACCATCTGGAAGGTCGCCCATTCCAGCACCGACAATGTTTACAAGAATTGTGCCAAATCCGATTGGAATCAAAAGAAGAGGCTCAAAACCTTTTCCTACAGCAAGGTAAACGATTAAAAATCCTATAGCAATCATAATCAACGACTGCCAGCCAGGAGCTTTTCCCCAGTCAATCTGAGGAGTTTCTTTTACTTCCGGCATTACGCCTGTTGGATCAGGATCTACTCTTTGCTGCTTAATCATCTGGTAAATTCCAGTTGATTTTCCTATATTCTGGATAAATTTTCCAACGTTGATTTCATGCTCTTCACCCCAGTTCTCCGTTCCTTTGATAACGCGGTTAAGGCCGTGTCCTTCAGAAGCCGAAGCTGCCGGAGCAGTTACAGCTGAAGCTGCATCTTCCGCAGCGTCGCCTGCTGTCTGGGCAAGAACTTTAGAACCTGTGCTCAACACAAAAGCAACTGCCATGATTGCACAAGTAACACCAAGAACCTGCTTTCTAAAATTTTTGTTCAAATCGATCATTTCGTTTAATTTCCTAATAAATACGTCATTGCAAGAAATGTATCTTACGAGATAATTCTTGCAACAACGATTAATTCTTACTGAATTTCAGCAACAGTCTGTCCGTTAGAAACCTGAGTTCCTGTAGGAACTGTGAAGTGAACTTTGCCAGCCGCGCCAGCTTTAATTTCAAGCTCCATTTTCATTGACTCAATGATGATTACAGTTGTGTCAGCCTGAACGCTTGCGCCTTCAGCAACAGCGTATTTGAGCAAAGTTCCAGCAACTGGAGCTTTTACAGCTTTTCCGCCAGCAGAAGCAGCTGCTGCAGGAGCGGCAGCCGGAGCCGGATTTGCGGAAGGCGCAGGAGCAGCTTTTACAACTCCGCCAATTGTCGCGATAACCTGGCCGTTTGCAATCTGAGTTCCTGTTGGAACTGTGTATGTGATTGTGCCGTCAGCAGGAGATTTTACTTCAAGCTCCATCTTCATTGACTCAACGATGATGATTGTCTGGCCTTTTGTAACTTTTGTTCCGTTAGAGAAGCACTGTTTGAGCAAAGTTCCAGCAACCGGAGCTTTTACATCTTCTCCGCCGACTGTTGTTGCGGCAGCAGCCGGAGCAGACGCGCTTGCAGCTCCGAATGTTACATTGTAAGGAGTTCCGTCAACAGTAACATTGTCGCCGTTAGCAGTAACCTGATAGCTCTGTCCGTTTACAGTTACAGTGTAAGAGCCGTTTGCAGACTTAGCTTCAGCTTTTGGAGTCTCTTTAAGACCGAATGTCTTTTCTGCGTCAACAGGACCGTTTGCGCGGGTCTCAAAGAATTTAGCGGCAACTTTCGGGAACATAGCGTAAGTAAGAGTATCCTCAACAGAGCCGTTTCCGCCGTTTTTCTTCGCTTCTTCAACCATTTTGTCCCACTCAGGAGCAATGAGGTCAGCTGGACGGCAGTCAATAACTTTGTCCATTTTGTTAAGCTCAAGAGCTTTCTTAACGAGGTCAGCGTTTGGAGCAGCTGGAACTTTTCCGTATTTTCCAACGAGAAGGTCTCTGAATTCCTGAGTAAGGTTGTTGTAGCGTCCGAAGAGAACGTTGAATACAGCCTGAGTTCCGACAATCTGAGAAGTTGGAGTTACAAGAGGAACATATCCTACATCTTTCTGAACGAGAGGAATTTCTTTCAATACATCGTCGATTTTGTCAGATGCGCCCTGCTGTTTAAGCTGATTCTCGAGGTTAGAAAGCATTCCGCCCGGAACCTGAGATTTAAGGATTCGAGTGTCTGCACCCAAGAATTTAGATTCAAGAGAAGCATAGTGCTTGCGGATTTCGCGGAAGTAAGCAGCAATTTCAAGCAAAGCAGAAATATCAAGGCCTGTGTCGTACTCAGTTCCTTTGAGCATTTCAACAACAGTTTCTGTCGGAGAATGAGAAGTTCCCATTGCCATTGAAGAAATCGCAGTGTCAAGAACGTCAGCTCCAGCCTCAGCAGCCTTCAAGAGGGTAGCAACTGAAAGACCAGTTGTGGCATGAGAGTGAATCTCAACTGGAAGGTCAACCTTTGACTTGATTGCTTTTACAAGGTCATAAGCCTCATATGGCTTCAAGAGACCAGACATATCTTTGATACAGATAGAATCCGCGCCGAAGTCAGCGTATGTCTTTGCAAGGTCAGCGTAGATTTCTTTTGTGTGATATGGAGTTGTAGCGTAAGAAATCGCCATCTGAACGTGCTTTCCAGTCTTTTTTGCGGCTTTTGTAGCGCGCTCAAGGTTGCGAGGGTCGTTGCAGGCATCAAAAATACGGAAAACATCAACTCCGTTGTTTGCAGCAGTCTCAACGAATTTGTCAACAACATCATCAGCGTAGTGGCGGTAGCCAAGAAGGTTCTGTCCGCGCAAGAGCATCATGATTTTTGTGTTTGGCATTGCAGCGTGAAGCTTTCTAAGGCGCTCCCACGGATCTTCGTTCAAGAAGCGGATACAAGAATCGTAAGTAGCTCCGCCCCAAGCCTCAGCAGCCCAATATCCGATTTTGTCGATTTTTGGAGCGATTGGCAGCATATCAGCTGTCGTCATACGTGTCGCGTGAAGAGACTGTGTAGCATCACGCAAAACAAGTTCAGAAATTCCAATTTTCTTTGCCATTTTGTCAAATACCTCTAAAATTAGTTTTTATTGCGCAGTGCTGTTGCAATAGCCGCAACAACTGCTTTCTGGTCAACCTGTGCGGCCGCAGGAGCTGCACTTTCGGCTTTTGGCGCCTCTTTGTCAAGTTTGGCCGCATGAATAACTACTCTTAGCAAGTTCATAAAGCCAATCAAGATGATGAGGAAGGCAAAAACGACACACATACCCAGGACAGTAAGAATTGCGCTCTGTCCCAGCATTTCTTGGATTGTCATATTTCCTCCATAAATGAAATATTTTTATTTAAAATGATTGAATATTAGTAAAAGTATAAATTATTGAAAATCTTTATTCAATGATTCCAGACTTGTTTAACGATTTTTTTACACTGCAAAATGAATAAAAAAAGAGGAAAAGACACCTTAAAAAGTTTTCTTTTCCTCTTTCAATCTCTTTTTCTTCCAATAAACTAGAACAAATCACTCATTCCGTAAAGCCTGCCTTTTTCAAGCTCGCCGGATGCAAGTTTTGCGGCAAGTTTTTCAAGGGCAACAACCGCTCCTTTTGCAAAACCTTCGCGGCTTCTAGCCCTGTGTGTAAGTTCGATTTCGTCCGCTGGAGAATCAAAGAAAACTGTATGAGTTCCAGGAACAAAACCAACGCGGGTTGAACTTACGTGAAGCTCATTCGCCTTTGGCTTTTCGTGGAAAGCATCAAAAACCATCTGAGTTTTCGATTTATTTCCGAGCATTATACGGCGGGCAACTTCGAGCGCGGTCCCTGAAGGACTGTCGGCTTTCTGATTGTGGTGGGCTTCCCAAACGGCAACGTCATAATCAGAGTATTCTGCCATAATTTTTGCCGCTTCTTCTACAATTTTATAAAACATATTTACGCCGATTGAAAAATTTGAAGAACGCATTGCTGTTCCACAAGTTTTTTTACAGAGCTCTGCAATTTCGCCTTCGCTTTTTGCCCAGCCGGTCGTACCAACAACTACTGGAAGTCCAAGAGGAATCAAAGCATTCAGGTTTCCGAGAACGGCAGTCGGATGAGAAAATTCGATTACACCTTCAGCTCCGCTATTTTTTACAGCATCGGCAACGGCTTTTCCGTCTCCTTGCGGCACTATATTTGCAGCGTCTTTTGCCATTACGTCGATCGTTGCAACAACATCGTGGCCTGCATCTTTTGCACATTTTTCAATCATGTGCCCCATTTTTCCATATCCGACAAGCGCAATTTTCATTTTATTTCTTCCTCAAAGTTTTATTTATTTCTATAAAAGTAAATTTTTAATAAAAACGAAGTCCATTTTTTAAACTGCAAAAAACACGACATTCGCTCTAAAATTATAAAGATTAGTCTAATTTTTGAAAAGTGACATTATATCAGGCTGTATTTTTTTTCCACGGAGTTTTTCTGCCTGCTCATAAACCTTTAAAATATCTTCGGGAAGTGTTTTTTCTTCGCCCTTTAAAGTCTGATACGGAGCATCGGTTTCAAAGACAATCCTGCTTTCTTCCAGAAATTTTACGCATTCAATCGCACTTTTCTTGCCATTTAAAATAGGCTTCCCAAACGAAAAATAAGCATTTACGCCCTTCTTTAAAAGCGAATTTGCTTCTGTCAAAGTTCCTGCCCACGAATGAAAGATCACGCCTTTGACCTTTTTTAAAAGTTTTATGTCCTTAAAAAAACGATCTGTGCACTTTCTTCCGTGAATTACAAGAGGCTTTCCGTATTTTATTGCGGCCTCGAGCTGAAAATTCCAGACTTTTTCCTGTTTTCGAGACATAGTGCGAAATTCCTGCGTAAAAAAATCAAAGCCGCACTCCCCGACCGCATCAATTTTTTTATTTTCGAGAAGCTGAATCAAGTATTCTGAATACGAAAAATCCGGGTTTTGAGGGTGAATTCCGAACGACTTAAAAAACTTGATTCCGGAGTTCTGAGGAATTGAATCAATGATTTTTTCCTGTTTTATAAATTCATCCTCAGAAAGAGCGCAGGCAACGCCGGCATAAAAATCGACAGATTTTCCAGTTTTAGAAAAATCAGGAAGAGAAGAATGAACTAAATGCAAGTGCGCGTCAAAAACCAACTAAAAACCTCATTTTCTCGGCAGAGCTCATGCAAACTTCTGGCTGCAAACGAAAGCGCCAGAATATTTAAACTTTTTGTTAATGTTTTTTTTATTATACCGAAAATAATTATGTACGTAACATTTTTTTGCGTTAAAAACGCGGGAGGAATTCAAAATGGGAACATACACTCTTAAAAGCATTGGTAAAAAAACTGACTACATGACTGTTGTGCGCGAAATGGACGACGGCTACATTGTTCGCATTGTTCGCGATGAAGACGGATATGATGACGTTACAACAGATTTTATTAGCAAGGCTTTGTTCGACTCTTGTATCCGCACCGGCTATCTTACTAAAATCAAGTCTCCTGCTGAAGCCGTTGCCTAACTAGCTCCAAAGCTGCCTCGAAACGAACATCAATAGGCATTTCTTGAGGCAGCCAGTTTATTTTTACGCCTTTCTTTTCCATTCCCTTAAACCAGGTTTCCTGTCTTTTTGCAAACTGTCCGATTGCAAGGTTTAAAAGCTCAAAAAGTTTTTCTTTGCTTTCGATTTTCTGCTGAAGATATTCACTCACAAAACGATATTCAAGACCAAGACTTTCAAGCCTCTGCCAGGACGCTCCATTTTCGTGCAGATTTTGAACTTCTTCGACTAACCCCTCTTCAAGACGGTCGTGCAGGCGTTTTGCAATTCTCTCACGGACTAAAGGACGCGGCAAGGTTGTGCCAAGCACAAGAGGATTAACCTTTGGACGAGCCGAAAGAACCTTTTTTCGCAGAGTCTTATATTCTTCAGATTTTGTAAAACGGTTTAAGAGAATTGCATTTATTATGCGCCCACTGTCGCCGAATTCACTCGTATTATGAAGCTTTTCTTTTTCTGATATTAAAATCGACTTTAATTCTTCATAAGAAAGAGATTCAAGGTTCCGTCTTTCAGCCTTATCTTCTTCAAACGGAATCATATCGTAATTTCTGAGTATTGAATCAAGATACATTCCGGTTCCGCCGACAACAACCGGCAAAGCTCCACGTTTCTGGCAGTCTGCAAACGAATTGTAAAAATCTGCCGTAAAATCAAACAGGCTGTATTCGTGACTTAAATCCGTAACATCGATTATATGATACGGAACATTGTAAAAACCGTCAGTAATTTTGTCCTTTAACGCAGGATTGAGGGAAAGCGCGAGATTTTTATTCATCTTAAAATCGCGCAAATCCTTTCCACTTCCAATGTCGAGTCCGCGGTAAACTTGTCGGCTGTCCGCGCTTAAAACTTCGCCGCCAAGACTTGCCGCAAGACGGACACCAATTTCAGTTTTTCCGACAGCTGTAGGTCCGATTACAAAAATACAGTTATAGTTCATTTTTTGTTTCCTGAAAAACTAAAGCATGCGGCAAACAGCGCATTTTAAATATTCAGACTTAGGATAACCTGCAAGGACTGGATGATCAGGTCCAGCCCCGTACTTTGCCAAAATTTGAACGCGTTTTTTTGAATCTTCGGCCGCCTTCATAATCATTCCGTAAAAATGCTCCGAATCAAAAAAGTAAGAGCATGAACAGGTTACGAGGATTCCGTTTTCTGTCAAAAGGCGCATTGCCCGAAGATTTATTTCTTTGTATCCGCCGTACGCTTTTTGAATATTTTTCGCACTTTTTGTAAACGCAGGAGGATCGAGGATAATCAAATCAAATTTTTCGCCTTTTGATTCGTATTCTTTTAATTTGTCAAAAATATCCGCGCAAACTGCCTTTACTTTTTTTCCGGCGCCGTTGAGCTCAATATTTTTTTCAATCATTGCAACGGCTTCCGGGCTCAAATCAACGCAGGTAACATCTTTTGCATCTCCCTTAAAACAGTTCAGACCAAAAGCGCCTGTGTGGCTGCAAGCATCGAGAACTTTTTTTCCAGAAGCAAGTTTTGCAACCTGTTTGCGGTTAAATTTCTGGTCAAGAAAATATCCGGTTTTCTGGCCATGCGCAATATCGACTTCCAAAAGAACATCGTTTTCGCGAATCATAATCTTTTCGTCGCGGGCTTCGCCAATCCAGCAGGATTTTTCTTCAAGACCTTCTTTTTCGCGGACAGCAGCGTCATCCCTCTCAAAAATTCCATAAGGCCGTATAATTGACTTCAATGCTTCGAGAATTTCTTTTCTAAAAACTTCTGCGCTCAAAGACAAAAACTGAACAACAAGATAAATATTTTTCTTTACATCGCAGTAGCGCTCAACAATCAGGCCAGGAATCAAGTCTGCTTCTGCATAGACAAGACGATAGCTGTCTTTTCTGTCGTAATAAAGCTTTCTAAGATCGTAAGCGTCCTGAATTTTTTTTGCATAATAAGCGCGGCTGTCTTTCATAATCTGGTCGGCATGTTCTCTTCCGATTATGCGGACAGAAATTTTTGAAGTGCGGTTTATAACACCAGTTCCCAAAAAACCGCCCGCATTTGCAAAAACTTCAACAACTTCGCCGTCTTTTACAGAACAATCGCCAAGCAAAGCCTGCTTAACACCGCTTTTCTCTTCAAATTTTACATGGCTGATTTCATTATCAAAAACCCACGGAAATCCCTGGGCAACTTCAATCTCTTCGGAAGGATTTAAAAACACTCTTGGAAACATAATTCACCTGACAAAAATCAAAAATTTACGCTAATAATACAAAAAAAATTAAATTTACAAAAGTGTATCAGAATTCAAAATTTTTGGAGCGCATTTTTCGCACTAACCCGCTTTCCACAGTTCCGCTATACGCTGCATTCGGCAAGCCGAACGCCTCCGGCGTTGTTCCAATCGGGGCTACAAGCCCCGTTGTGCGCTTTTAGCGCACACGTAAAATAACCGG